>Ga0123354_10016413_pt1 | contig 11606 bp, 7 predicted proteins | sample TergutLab28metaG_2_FD_97872 | JGI IMG/M metagenome (GOLD analysis project Ga0123354, IMG submission 97872) | Labiotermes labralis P4 segment gut microbial communities from Petit-Saut dam, French Guiana - Lab288 P4 | ecosystem: Host-associated > Arthropoda: Insects > Digestive system > Gut ... | reverse complement strand
CCACGTGACACCCCTCTATCCGCAAAAGTTGGCACTAACTTCGCCGACCGGCGGCGGCCGCTCTGTCGGTATAGTTCGCGTGCGGACTAAGGCCACGGAGTTTAGTTTAGTTTAGTTTTTTAGTAGTAACGATGCTACTACTACTACTACCACCGCTGCCGCTGCTGTTACTACTACTAATACTATACCATACTACTACTACTACTACCACCTTTGCTGCTACTACTACTACTACTAATACCATTGCTGCTGCTACTACTACTACCACCACCTCTGCTGATACTGATACTACGTACTCGTACGATACTCGTACTACACTACTACTACTGCTAGTGGTGCTACCACTACGACTACTACTACTACTACTACTATAGTATCACTGCTGCTTCTGCTGCTGCTGGTGCTCCTGCTTTTGTCGTAATCAAGTGGCGGGAATATTGCTTGGAGGAGGCTATGGCATAACCGAAACCTGACTCATCTCTCTCTAAATGGGGTTTTGTACTTAGAACAGAACCAGTGCTATTGATCACTAAACTTGACATAACGTGTGCCTGCTAGTTATATGATGAACTGCAATGTGCTGACGACAGGAACGGTACCATACCTTTCGAATTATCATGTCACTGACAATCGTCTGTGGATCTCTTGGCGGTAACAAAGAGGTCTCATGCACATTGTGATCCACTACAGACCGAACCAATTAATGAAGCGGAATGACGTGTTGTCAGCGTGGAATCCTAGTTTCTGCTTCTGCATAGTTTGCTAATTACCACCACACTTCACATTTCCAGGAAAGCTTGCCCTTCAACGACAATTTCCATTATTTATGTTGCTGTCCTGTATACAAATGCTGTTTGTTTTCGTAGAAACATTTACCCCGCAGCTTCGAAGAACCGGATTAATTATGTTCGAAACTTTATTACGAACATTTGGATAGAATGACATACTGTACGATTAGGTAACATTACGCTCGATGTAGAATTCGATTCCCTGGGAAATAATGTTTTGCTTAGAAAAATGGTTCAACTGAATTTGAGATGCGAGATGAGTGAAAACAAACTTACAATATATTATCACTCATCTCTCGAAGTAAGTCTCAGAACTCAGATGTAACAACTATTTTAAATTTCACATTTAAAAAAGTGTGCTAAATGCAATTAAATTATGTTGTAGGGCAGCATTCGTAGTCACAGCGCAGATTTTGTGCGTGGTAGCAGACAGCGCAGCGGTTTGCGTGAGTTGGGGGTATCATGGTACAAGAGCCCCTACTGGTCCAGGGCCTCCTCGTTTTCTTCACTTCGCGATCACACTCAGACACGCCACACTCGGCAGGACTCCCCGGGACGAGTGGTCAGCTCTGCGCAGAGACGTCTCCCTGATACCACACAACACTCACAATAGAGCGACATCCATTCCCCCGTCAGGATTCGAACCCGCAATCCCAGAAGCGTGCGGCCAGACCTACGCCTTAGACTGCGCGGCCATTGGGCTTGGCGCCTCCTCCTCCATGCCTAGCCGTAACGCTACGAAATTGGCAGTGGACGAATGCGCGAGAAATGCGACTCGATCCTACGTCAATTCAGCCATGTTTACATATCCTCAGGCTTTATATTTCAACGAAGTCTCCTACCAACGCTCTGCTTTAGTTTATTGCATAATGGTTAATGTTCGATTTTGCCCACCTTATTTTAAGAAAGTGCTACAAGTAGCTGCCTTCTGCTCGCAGACACTTATCACGCACGTTTCTTGTACCTCGAAGTCGTGCTTTTGAAATCGAACACATTACCCGTCGGCTTTTTCTGTGGCGCACCAGCCAACTCGCGCATAGGCCGCCTCGTTGTTGAGGTTTCTAGATGACACGCAATTAGATACACACACACACAGACACACCCGTTATGATTCTCCTTTGCGAGTGATCAGCCCATCTCAGAGGCCGCTACGTACACAACACACAACAAACACAACAGAAGAGCGTTCATGTCATCAGCAGGATTCGAACCCGTAATCCCATTCATCGAGCGGCTGAAGACCGTACGGCCCGGGATCAACTACTGTGTTACTGTTTAGTAATTAGTGCCCCATTCACCCTAAATACATAAAGCGAACGCAGAATGGGGCAATCGACCTCTCTGCCTGTCAGTTTCTGACCACTGACAGCACGAATCGCTGCGTATGATACACTCTGAGCTTCGGAAATTGCTGATTCTTTCTGGTAGAAAATTGTTCTTCTCACGAATTTAGGTCAATTATCGTAGCTATCATCGTGACTTTCATAATGTCCTACACGGAATATGAAGCTGGATTACGGAATCGATTTCCAGCTAGGACATGCCCTTCAACCGAGAATAACAGCTTGTGGTGAACACTATCACCCCATGTTCCCCTTTGGGGGGCTATCACTCAAATGGAAGGTAGGAAGGTCCAGCAGAGGTTTAGCTCATTCATGTGCAAATTATACTGATGAGATACGTTACTGGAAATTTAGTTCGTTTAACGTAGAGCTGAGCCAACATTCGCGAGCATTGAGAGAGTTTATTGTACGATTCTGCTCTCTGTGCAGCCTGACTGTCATTCTGATATTCTTTAGTTTTTGTTTAATATTTATTCGTATGTTTTTCAGAAAGGGCGTCTTTTTTCCAACTTATAGTAACCTAATTATTTGTATATACCAACAGATGCACATAAAACATACAAAATTACAATTTGAAAGAAGTCATCCCGTTGTGTATTGATTCTTTATATTCACTTTATTATATTTCAGTCACCACAATTATATAATAAAAGCACAGGTTAAATCGACATGTTTCAACTGAAAAAGTCGTCGTCAGGCTAAGCTAAGAACCATGAAGTTCTTTACAATGTGGCTGTGCGCATTTGGGATCCCAGATGCTTTTATTATATAGTTGTGTTGACTGAGATATATGTAATAAAGTGAATATATACAAAATTACAATTTATTTTTATATAAACTCTGTTATTTGTTTCGGCGAATGTTCGCCATCTTCAGGGAGACAATACAAAGGAATTTAAACAACTATAAAATTATCAAGTGAAATTAAAAATATAGTAGCAACTATAGATGTAATAGTTTGGATGCTATGGATATTATGCTGCTGACATAACGTGGTTGAAAATTCATTGTTATGTCGTTGATAACGTTATAATTGAATAAATTCCCTTTAATATCGTCTTCCTGAAGGTGGCAAATATTCGTCGAAACATATAGGAGAGTTTCTGTTCATAGGCAACTTGCACGTGTTTACCCTTTTTGTGCGTTTGTTTGTTTATGTAAGTTATTGTATTCACAATGTACGTAATGAATAATGGTAAATTTATATCCTAACATGTTCTTGTTTGCGCGTGTTTGTGTATCAGTGCTGCTATAGTAGTCGATGTCAGTTCATGAATTTTTAACGTGACCTTTAATCCCAGCTGTCTCATACGGCAACTTAAATTCTTTATGGAATTTTCTCATAATATTCTTGTACTATTTGTAAGTTTGTTAAATAAATCCACACAATGTTAAAATATGTAACACATACATACGTAATAAGGCCAACCGACGGCTTGCGATTAGAATGGCGGAGACAAGGAATGCGTACAGAATTTCGGGAGGGGGGGGGGGCACCGTGGAAACGACACCTTGGAAAACCGACGAGATAAGATTAACACGTTAGTTTAACGTTAAGGCGACGGTTTGTGTGGATGGAAATGGATGGCACTGACAAGAGATCGTGTCGAGTGGGGGATTTGGTATAGGCGCTGTCGAATGTTCCAACTTACATAGCAGAAAGTTAGTTATTGTTACAAATGTAATCGTACGTGTAATGAGTCATTGTGGGATCATAGAATGTTTTGTGTTTTGTTTATCTCTTTAGAACTCATTAAATTGCCGGAGACACCCTGTTACCGTTTTGTACACATGTAATTAGTTTCGATAACATAGAATACGTACCGATTCTGCTCTTATTAGCTTCAATTATTCGTACGTTTATTTTGCGCTGGTTTGACTGTGAATGCCATGGATACCGACTCTCATCAGCAAAGCACTGAACAAATCTTTTTCATACCACATTCATTTGCAGTCAGTTGCTTGATTTGCTTTCAGATGAATGTGAATCTTTTAGAACAGATGTGGATCACAGAGGGGAGGAAAATGAACAGGAGGTGAAAATAAAGCCGATCTTATGACGAGCTGACTAATTTGTGGCTTGATAAATTCCTGTTTCCTCTGGAGAGGCAGTAAATGGATGGGTAATTTTTCTGTTAATGGCACACAACTGTAGCAAACGAAACCGAAGTTGTGTGTTTGAACCTGGAGCACTGCTGTAAATACCATACTTAAGGTGCTTTGGTATCTTTGGGGGGAAGAGGGGGGATCCTTGTGTACCGACGTTGGGTTTAAAGTACTCGTGCTAATTGGTTAATAACGATTGGTCTTTAGAACAGTTTTTTTTTTGATTCACTGTTAATTCTCTCTCCAAGTCAAACCAAATATTTGTTTACTGCAGCGCATTCGGTATTCTGCGAGGAACTGTACGCTGTGTACAATGTGTAGTCGCGTAGCCGGTGCCATACGTACAGTGATGTGTCGGAATGAATCTGCATTTTTTATCGGCAAGTGTTTGTCGTAGGGGATAAAGTGAAGATAAACGTTTTCGTGATTCTGATTTATCTGGTTAAGGCAGGGGTGTTTCTAACGTATGTTCAGAATATGCCCACATGGACTGCCGGCCGGGGCCAGAGGGGTTTTTTTTTGGTTGTTTTTGTTTTCGTCCTAGCATGCGACCTCTGGGACAGTACCTTTAAGTGGGCCACGATCGCTCCCTTCCACATCGTTTCCATTCACTATTCCGTAATCGCCGTACAATTGGACTCTGTATAGTCTAAGCTTCTTTAAGGACCCTTAAATGAACCATAAATAAATAAATATTTTGTTGTATTCTGGCATATTACGCAACTTATAGTAGTAATTCCTAACCGACGTTTCGGGACAACCTCTCGGTCCCGTCTTCAAGGGTCAATAGTATTTTATTTTGGTTCATATGATTTATATTTAAGCAGATGGTTAACTTCCTGTGTGGAAGAGAGTGTACCGACATTCTGTGTACATTTCCCTCGAAGTGAAGAATTAGAAGGAAAAGGCAGTTCTTCCTTACGGCACACGATCAGTGAAGTATCCCAACGGTAGGCCGATTCCTTGTATTATAACGATGATTTCCTGAAGGATAATTTTTTTGGCAGCTACAGTTTCCTTCCATTGCATGTGTGTATGTTACTGAGCTTCTACAGCGCCATCGCGACATAACACTTTTCTGGGCACTGTCCGAAACACGTTCAGTGTAAAGTACAAGTAAGTTGTGTACTATGATACGTGGTTACATTTTTCTCATATCCCACTCATGTGTTAGACCCTTAACGAAAACTATAGTGGACTAGTAATGGGTGTCAATGTAAGATTGTGCTTTCAGTCTCGATTCCTTCTGTGACATTTCGCGCGTAATTTTGAATAAAAAAACTGAACAAATTTCGATATACTCTAAGCACGTTTTAATATCCTGCCTTGATGGTGTGTCTGTCTGTCCACTGTCGTGTAGGTTGATGGCTGCCAGCAATGGTCACGATCACATAGTACCTTTGAATGAGACGATCGATTTTAACATACTTTTGTATATAATTGTGATTATTACTACTGGTACGATGCCCTTGAAACTTAGCATTAGGTTTTAGTGATTAATCCCGGCAGTTTTGCTCCGTATTGTATCTCCTGTATCATACATCGTAGAAGTCAGGTTCCTTGTTAGCATATTTGAAATAAACTGTGACTTACGTTTGAAATTTTCGTAAGATAATTTGCATGGAAAGGGTGGAAAAGAGTGAAAATTTTGATTCTATTGCGTTGTGTTCGTGACGACGCAAAAGAAGACGCTGTTGTTAAATGTATTTGTAACCTGCTGTACCTAATAATTATTACGAGTGTCAACACAACGTTTTACTAATAGGCGGATCCAAGTTCCTCCTTCAGCTTCTGCCTTTCCCTTTGACTCTGTTTGGAAACACGTTTTGTATATCCTGTGGCAGAGATGAGCATTTCGTATGACGTGATATTGTTCTGAACAAGGTTCTTATGGTCTCAAAACATTGTAACACGCTTTATGTATGTACATTGTATCGCTATAATGCCGATTTGAAATCTAATGTGATACTGAAGTTCCCGTTCTTGTGGGATATGACTCCGCATCACTGAATAGTCGATTCTTTAATTTTTGAAACCACCAAATCTTTAATTTTTGAAACCACCAAACAGTTGCCAGAATCTAAAACTGGAAAGGGATGCTACTAGTACAATTATTTTGCGCCACTGCTACTCTGAACATTTGGTCTGTTGTTAGCAGTGTATTGAGGCCACAACCTTTGGCCATAAAATTCATATGGGATGTAGTGATGCCAATGACAGAAGGGGATGTACTGTCTCAGGGGATTCTTGCCTAGAGATTGGCGCGTGCTCTTCAATTTATTTGTTATATCCTTGGAGCTCAATTCAAGCATACAGTACTTGTTTATAACCAATTTGCCGTACAGAAACAAGTTTTGAAGTGCAGTTGTGAACAAGAAATGTTGTTTTAATATTACTTTTATGTTTTTGGGGGAGGACTTCCCGTTGTGTTTATGAAATTAAAAACAAATCTTTAGAGTTCCGCCAAACACAATTTCGTTGCTTTATTTAGAAACATGGCAACATGTTTCGTTCTAAAAGACCATCATCAGGCCATCATTACAACAATTCTAAATTTAAGGTGAAATGCGGTACAAATTAAATTAAATTAAATTAATTACAAAGTTTATATAAAAGTATATAAAATCATTGGGTTGGTAAAACCCTGGCCTGTAATTATGTTAAAGTTGTGTACAACAGAGTAGGGTTATTAAAATTTTGAAATGAGATGTTTATGTTTTTAAAATTTGTTATTGTTTAAGAACTTGTTATTGAGTCACCAGCATTGGCTACGCTATGTAAAACACGTTGAATATCTTGTGCTATAGGCGCCGAATTTTCAGACGGCAGTAGATGTGTCTCTCCGGTAGTCTTGATGACTATTCCTTGGATGCTATTTATATTCAGGTAACTGCCTTTTGAGGAATGTCGTATTCCGTTAACTGATATGTTCTAAAATGGAAGATCACGTTAATTTATAAGGCTTATCGGAGGATCGGCGCGATGGGATTATGCATAGCGTGATAAATGTACTTTGTGATAAATGTGGTTGTTAGTCGAATGTCAAAATGCATGATGTATTGGTAATATTATTGGCCTCTTTCGTTTCGAAACTATGTTCATGGAAAAATTCAGATACAAAAGAACGCTGTAATTATATTTCTACTGTTCTGTTTAACCATTTAAAGACGAAGCGCGGGCTGCTTTATTTAAAGAAGCAGTTCGTACCGCGCAGTAAACACTTTTCACCTCGGTTGTAAAAACCAATCACCCTGTGTCGTATGGGGCAAAAGTCGCTGTTTATTCTGAGATAAATACAAAGCACATAAATACAGTGTGTGAGCAGAATGTAAAATTCTTGAATATTAAGCCTGTTGGGGCATCACGTAACCAGTAGGCTTTAGAAGGTTAAAATACATTATCTCACTTTCTTTTACTGAGGAACTCGAGAATTTAGTATGGAGACGTCATAATGCTTCATGTTATCATTTTGGTGGTAATCATCCCGTTGTGTTCAGTCAGATATATATATTGTTTAAAGGAACTGCCCTTGCAGTAGCTTACAGGACGAAAGTCGCTATTGAAAATTTATTAAGAATAAGACAAGGCAATGATCGCGATACGAGTATACAAAACAATTGGCATTTACCAGCTGCGATGTCCATACTGTAATAAAATATATAGAGGACAGACTGGTAGAACCTTTTATCACGGATTTAACGAACATTTTAGGAACTGCAAAATCACAACAGGAAATCAAAGTCTGCCCAGCATTTACGAGATAATAATCATTCCATAGGGCCGGTCGAAGGGATCGTGAATATTGTACAAGTTATAGAAAGGTGGGTTTCGCTTGAATATTGAATTGTAATGCGTGTTCAAATAGACTAAATAAGACAATCAGATCAATGACGGAAGTACAGTCACGCCAAATATTTTACTTGATACAATCATCCAGAATGACGCCAGTCTGTGACGCGTCGTCAAACTACCCTGTTTCGACAAGGCAGTCGGCCTCAGTATTAAGTTGCCACACATGTAGTCAGCATCAGTAATGTAATGCAGAGCGTAAAAAGCAGGAACGAACCAAATTTTAGGTAAACTACACATAACAGATTTGATAACATTAAAACTTGCTTGTTGATATCAAGGGAGTTCGATAAAGGCAATATTTTACTACTATTGTTACAGGTCATTAAAAAAGATAACAAAAATGTGGAGACGGCCTATACAAAGCACGTAAAAGTTAGCAACACAATCATCAAATAAGCCCATCGACACGCACGTAAGATTAACCTGCGCTACACATTAAGAATGAAAAGCGAAGCAACAGTCAAGATAAGTGATTAGCTAATTAATGTATTCAATATATGGATTTTTGACTATAAAACGTTTAACTTAACTTTTAACTCAGCTTTAGCCTTTACTTTATTGGGGATCATCAGTGTGGATTTCGACGCAACAAGTCAACTGCTAGTCATATATTCTGCAATCGTCAAGTACTTGAGAAAAAATGTGAATAAAATGAGACAGTGCATCAGCTATTTATAGACTTCAAGCCTGTGATTAGTTAGGAGTGAGGTCTTGTATAATATTCTCGTTGATTTTGGTAGACCCGTGAAAATGGTAAGGCCAATAAAAATGTGCCTGAATGAAACCTATAGTAGAGTCCAATTAGGCAAACATTTGTCTGAAATGTTGCCAATTAGGAATGGTTTGAAACAAATAGACGCTTTATCTCCATTGGTTTTCAACTTCGGTGCAGAGTACGCCATTAGGACGGTTCAGGTAAACCAGGATGGTTTAAAAGTGAAAGGTAGATATCAGCTTCTTTATGCTGATGGTAATATATTGGGCAGAAGCGTAATACTATAAAGAAAAACACAGAAGCTAGAGTAGTTGCTAATAAGGAGAATGGACTAGAAGTCAATGCTGAAAAAAACATAGTCGTGTCTCGAGATCAGAACGCACGATGAAGTCACAATATGAAGTCTAATAATAGTTCCTTTGAAAGGGTGGGAAAGTTCAAATATTTGGGAACAACATTAATGGATCAAAATCCTAAAGGTAAAGGTAAAGCAGTCCCGTTACAGGCCTGGAATGGCCCAGAGGGTTCCAGGAAGTTAAGATTCTCAGATTACATGACAACGGTACAGGATGGTGGTAAGGTTGTCAGCCCCACGCACCGGCCGCCTTTACCCCCAGGAAATGTTCCTGGTACTCATTTCTTATAGAGGCTGAGTCGACCTCAGGGCCATAGTGCGATCGGAAGGATTATGTCAATAAAAAATTCCAATGACACCATCTGGAATCGAACCAGCGACCTTCCGATTTGTATCACAGCACCTGGATCAAAATCCTATTCAAGAAAAAATTAAGAGCATTTGAAGTCAGGAAATTCTTGCTACCATTCGGTCCAGAATCTGGTCTTCCAGTTCGCTATCCAGAAACATAAAGATTAAGGTATACAGAAAGATAATTTTGCCTGTTGTTTTGTGTGAGTGTGAAACGTTGTCGCTTACATTGAGGGGAGGAACGGAGGCTCAGGGTGTTTGATGATAGAGTGTTCAGAAGACGTTATAGGCCTAAGAGGGACGAGAATCAAGGAAGTGGATAAAACTATGTAATGAGGAGCTTAATGATCTTTACTCCTCGTCAAATATTATTCGGTTGATAAAATGGAGAAGAATGAGATGGGCGGACCATTCAGCATATATGGGGAAGAGAAGAGGTACATACAGGGTTTTGTTGGGAATCTTGAAGGAAAGAGAATACTTTTAAGACCAAGGCATAGATGGGAGAATAATATTAAGATGGATCTTCAGGAATTGGAATGAGGGGCATGAACTGAATTGATCTGTCTCAGCATAAGGACAAGTGGCGAGCACATGTAAACGGGTTAATGAAGCTTCCGATTCCATAAATCGCGGAAATTTCTTACTAGCTGAACACCGGTTAGCTTCTCAAGAAGGAATGTGCTTCATAAATTAAGTAAGTAAGTACATTAGTAAGTAAGTTTAAGCTTGGATGAATATCAGTTATTTTTGTAAAGCTAAATGAACATCTCTGATCAAATCCCTTCTAGCAATAGGCCTTCATCTGGAAACATAATTGTATCGATTCATTACTGCTTACTATTTTGCCTTGAAACCGATACATTTTAATGAAATTTATTTATTCTTTTATTTTTTTAATTATTGTGATGCGAGCCTAGGAAGTGTCTTTTTGAAACCTGTACCTCATTCCATTGTACTTGTACTTCTTACACGCATGGGAATTTCATTATCATGTACTAAGGACGTGGAGCGCTAGATGGTAGCACAAGTCATTGTTTCACTGTTTCAGATAAATGTAATCATGTAGTGTCATAAATATATTTTTTTTAACAATTACATATTTGATTGTATAAAATTGTGTAGTAGTGGGAGATGTTTCCAGTGATGCACATACGCGGTCGCCTACCGTCTGCTGTCACAGATACTGTGCTTATACTTTTGGGAGGTAACATAGGAGCATACGGAGAGGCACCCAAACAGGATTCGAACTTGCTGCTGCATTGCTCATCGCTGAGAGTGCGGCTAGTAGGGTCAGCTCTCTTGCTGTTCTGTGAACACTGATTGTATGTCTGAGTGTATTAATAATGTCGTCTCTCCTTACAAATCCCTTCTACACCGGCATTTTTTTCTAAACGCAGTACGTATATTCGCGTTTCATGTCCTTTCGCTCGGACAGTTCAGTAGAGGCTGAGAATCCATTGGAGCCTTTTTTTAAGAATTTGATCGTGCTACTTCGCAGTGATGCGTCATTTCCGGCCCCATCCTTGCTAGAGGAAGCCCACCATGGGTTTGGTTTCTGTGGAGATAAGGCACGTAGATGTGTTACCATCATCTTGGGAAATTGAAGCTGTGTATAGAAGACCACTGGCCATTACCACGGGGTTACGCGGCTTTTGGTAATACGGTGAGGCAGGGGAACCAGTGGTAGATCGGCTGCACGGTCTAACTGCTGAAGAATGCCATGCGACGTTCAGGAATCTCAGTAGGCCTCCTACATGCTCGTACTATTCGGCAGATGTCACTGTTAGCCAGTGCACTTTATTCGACCGCAAAAGAGTAGGTCTATATCAAGTCCGTTGTGTATGGTCGGATTACACAGGCATATGTATGAATGACGCAGCATAAATCGTTCGCTTGATTTGCGAATCGTGACTGGAGTTTAAAACTGTACTACACATTTTAAAGTTCCCACTTTTCTCACACGCATACTTCATTTGAATTCATGTTCTCTTTTTTTTTTTTTTTTTCGGATAATTTTTCATTTCCTAATTTTTTTTTTATAGATAATTTTTCTTTTATTAATCCTGTAAATATCCATAAATTTTCTTTTTTTT
>Ga0123354_10016411_pt1 | contig 11607 bp, 4 predicted proteins | sample TergutLab28metaG_2_FD_97872 | JGI IMG/M metagenome (GOLD analysis project Ga0123354, IMG submission 97872) | Labiotermes labralis P4 segment gut microbial communities from Petit-Saut dam, French Guiana - Lab288 P4 | ecosystem: Host-associated > Arthropoda: Insects > Digestive system > Gut ... | reverse complement strand
TTCCCCCGTTACCTCGTCCCTCCTAGGTCCAAATATTCTCCTCAACACCATATTCTCAAACACCCTCAGCTTCCTTTCCTCCCTCAATGTCGGCGACCAAGCTTCACACCCATACAAAACAACAGGTAAGATTATAGTTCTATATATCTTAATCTTTAATTTCTTGGATAGCAACCTGGAAGACAAAAGATTCTGCACCGAATGATAGCAAGCATTTCCTGACCTCAGTCTATGTGTCAAGTATACCTAACATCCTAAATTACTGTGTAATTTTTGTAAAGTATTACATATAATTACAAATATGGGCGCGAGCTGCATAGCGCAAGCCGGTGGGCCAAGAGCTGGACAATCTGTTATGGTCTTACATTTGACAGTTACCCGTTTCGAGTCTCGGTCAGGACAACGGCTGTCTGGATGGAGGTTTATTGGCCTTTCTACAGTACACTCAGCCATATTCCACAAGGAGATTGTCAGTATTACGCCACGACTACTTCGTTCCAAATTCTTTCCACCAATCATTCGACATTTTATGTAGTCTCAGGTACAAACATCGTCGCTTATCAACCCTCGAACTATGATAGACGTGGAGTTGTGACAGTGACGTTAACGAAGTTTGCCGTCTGGCATTCTGTAAAATCTGACAGATAGTTACTGACGTGTATACCTGAAGATTTCCCTACGTTCCCCTGAACTGTCAGCAAATATCTGCAGAGACGGAAGGCGTCATATCTTAGACGACACTAATCTTATTAACAGTTCAGAAGCTTTGTAGTCCTATTTACATCTTCCCTTCTCTGGCGCCTTAAAACTTCTTAGGAGTTGTTGCACAAAACAACTTTTTTTTTGCGTTCATCGAGGGTGCAAAAATATCTTTTTTTACAACTCCTAGCAATTTTCAGGCGCCTTAGAAGAGGACGAACTTGTAGGGACTTTCTGCACTGCCGGCATCGGAATGTTTGTAAATGCTGCGAAGGCACTGGGCGTACTGGCCGTGCATTGCGAACACGGTCATGAAAATTCAGGGTACATAAAAGGCGGAAAAATATTTTGATCAGTTAAGAGACTATTAGCTTCTTAAGAAGCACTCTCCAGCATATAGTTAGTTGGTTAGTTAGTCAGTCAGTCAGCCCATTATTCACCAGCCACATCAACTGAAAGTTTTATTTGTTTTAATGCGACCTCAAACAGCACTAACATTCGGACATCACATCATTGATTTTTACTTCTTCATAAAACAAAATGCATTACTGACACTGATAACGCTATTTGTTTTGGATAACAGTTTAGCCAATAAGATGTGTAATTTCGTGGTTTACCAGCGTCTTGGAGGAATGTTTTATCTCCGTCTTCGGGGTGGAAAAATTATCGCAGGTTGTCTGTGAATTGTAAAACTTGCGTCGAAGAAACCAGTATATGATAAGTTTTGTAATATGGATGCTTGGAGAGAACGTTATTAAAGCTTACAACTGCTCAGGTTTCGCATGAACCGACTGGTACTTTCAGTGCATCCAGCTTACAGAAACCTGATTCGCTTGCCCTGTTCAATATGGCACGAAAATTCCTGTGTAATTCTTTAACTTCTCAAAGAAGGCAGAGAGAATGACGGCAGAAGGTCAAGTGCCAGGGTTGTGGCATTTCTCTTGCCTCCCTCCAGGCTGCAGCACATCTCGTATGATTGGTACTCATTACTCCAGCTGAAGCAGTTACAGTCCATCAAATACGTTCCCAAGAATCCAAATCCTACGAATGCACTCGTTCAGAAACTCACTTGTCAAGCCGGCACACAGAGCCTTATAAAGGCGATTTCGATTCCGGAACAGACAGATTATTAATTTTCGGAGTAAGAAGAAAAAATTAACTTTCAGACTTTTATGCCGTAAGTAGTCTTATTTAACCCGAAATTTCGTAATGTCACTGAATGAACACCATTGAGCTTTATGGATTTATCTCAATTCTCAATTTATCTTTTTAATAAGAATTTCGCAAAGTACCTACCGCATTTTGGTCCTTTTAGACGCGCGCACAAAGCGCTTCGAAAAGCAAGCTTCGTCATGTCTGTCTGTCTGTCATCATTTAACAAACTGCTTCCCACCGGACGGACTTTAATGAAATTTTATGGCAAGTATTCTTAAAATATCTGCTGACCAAATTCAGGTTGGTAAAAACCTGAGAAAAATATCAGACACTATACATTACGATCTAAGCAATATCTTGTCGATTACGAGAAAAATACAAGAAATATGGTAGCAAAGCCAGAGAGGCTAAAATAACAGTTATCGAAATAAACATAGTATGGCAGCAAGTCGGATAAGTAGCACGAAAATATAATTGTATTGTACTTCACATTCTCTGAACCGTGCATTTTAGTACATATACGTGAGAATGACCAACGAGATGTAAACTTTTCTCATTAATTTATTCCAAATAAAACTATACAGTTTCGAACAAGTGATTATTCATCATCAGAAGGTTATTTCCGTACACAGCATACAGTATTTTATCATGCATCTATGGGTGTCTAGACGCTAACACGATGCGATTGGACATCGTGTCAACGGCTAGACACCCATAGATGCATAATAAAATACTGTATACTGTGTGTACAGAAATAACCTCCTGATGATGAACAATCATTTGTTCGGAACATGTATAGTTTTATTTCGAATAAATTAATGAGAAAAAGTGTACGTCTCGTTGGTCATTCTCACATACATATTATACTTTAAATAAACACATAATATGACGCCAATTAAATGCGATTTGTTGCGTTACGATTTAACACAGAAATGACGTAGCTTTCCTATTTTACGTCACGTTGTTATGTAATTACTATTTTTCTTCTTCAAGCGAATTGCATGACGCATAATTAAGGAATATACAAGCATAAAATCCCGCTACACGTACATAATATTCATTGCCCACATCCGGGAATACAAAATTTAGTATATAGGCCTATGTGCGTAGATTATGAATAAAAGTTAGGTAACTTCCGCAAAGCGTCATTTTCGGGCTCGTTCTCTCTGCCATTAAATTCGTGAACAGGTTCCAGATAAATATTGAAGCTGCCAATATTTAAACACACATTACAATATAATTAGCGAAGCAACAGACCTGTAATACAGCAAAACCTAAAACTCGAAAATATCCGGAATACTAAACGAAGAGAACCACAATCGAACACAAGCGAGAACTCGTAAGTGTCGAGAAAAAGCTAGCAAGGAGTTTTCAAATAAGCATCATGTTTATTACTGTGTTTCGATCATCAACTATTTCTTCGACATCGTAGTGTATCTCAAGGAGAAGACAATCCTCCTCACCTATCTAAATCTGAATGTACAGTGATAGTTATTTCTGTCCGATTTTAACGAAATTAGGAAGAAAGTACAATAAAATTCGTTCGGTGGAATTCGCCCCGATGCATGCAAACATGGGGGCAAGACTAAGTTAATATTCGCTTCTCGCTTTGCAAAGTGCCTTATAAGTGCGAACTGTGTAAAAAAAACTGTTTGTAAGTCAGCGATTACAAAATACGGATACAGAGATAAACTTTGAATTTATGGGAGATAAATGCAACGTAAAGAAAAGCAGGGCAGACATACAAATAATTTCTTACAAGTAATATAATAACAGACCGTAATATTAGTAATAACACCCTGTACTATATGCACAATTGTGAATAACAACAAAAATGTGGCCCAGTGGAATATTCGGTAGGTCTATCTGGGATGACTCCAAGAGGCAAATATCCTAACGCGCCTCAGTGTTACGTTACACGCACATTTCCTACGTTCTTTGTATTAGTGTTTTTCGTAGCACATGAATTATGTTGAATGTAACAATGGATATTCAAAGTTCCCTCGCCATATTGTACACCCATCCATGCCTGATGGCGTGTTTGACAACGTTACCTTTACCTTTATCACTAGAAGGTACTACTACATAATACCAAGTGGCCAGTTTTTAATGCCGAATGTCATGGTTACGAGTATACCAGGTGCGACCACGTGGCCTGTGGATTATTGTGCTATGCACATGGTCAGTGGTGTAGTGATAGATGTGCACTCTTATAATAAAACCAATTAGATGCACTAATTTCTCGACTTTAGTTTTGGAATAAAACTCCACATGTGTCGGACAGTTCCTCTGTCCATCATCAGGAGTTTTTCACAGTACACACAGAAGTGATATATGTCATACAGGTTTGCTGACTGCTCGCAAGCTGTCAGCAAACCTCTATGACATATACCATTGCTGTGTGCACAGTGAAAAACTCCTAATGATGGACAGAGGAACGGTCCGAAACATGTAGAGTTTTATTCCAAAAATGAATTTGAGATTAGTGCATCCAGTTTGTTTTATTATAAGAATTTATCATGATGCACGGTCACCTGAACGTCAAATTCAAAATATATATACAGTTAACTTGTTCAAGCATATTCCTATAGTTATGTACTCACAAAATGGAGTGAGGTAAATATTTTAATATACTTACAAACAGAAAAAGAATTGTGTATTAAAGTGTTTTGGGCATGAAAGCGTCGTGTAAATAGTTACCAACTTTTCGGAAGAACTTACTGCCCTCATCTTTAGGATAGGTACTCCCATGTTAGTACTTATTAATTAAATTGTTTTCCGCGCCCCTCCATAAAATAACCAGAATAAAATTATTATTTCTTTGGAATTTGATGACATGCAGTTCAGTAGACCGACACCGACGTTTCCGATAAACCTGCTACGTCCATCTGACAGACGAGGTAGTGAGAATATGTTTGTCCGAAATGTTGTTGTCTATGTACCAAACTACACTCTCTCACATTACAGAGGACGGTAATCTTAGTAACAACCGTCGTCATAACGTAAAGTCTCAATGTAACATCTTCATATGGTTTACTTATAACCTGAAGATGGAGAAAGTGTTTTCTCCCGACACGCTGCTCCTGCCTGCTGGGTTACAATCCTCGTCATAACCCGACACACGGCAGTACTATCTATACACTCCCGGTAACTTACTCACTGGAAAATGCAGCTCAATATGAATGTTTCACTTTCTATCCGGGTTTAATACTATTAACGTGTAGCCTGTGGGAGTGGGAGGGTGCGAGTTGTATCTGGTTCAGGGCAGAGGCCAGTAGGAAACATTTGCTATCATGATAACGGGACTTGTGATTTACAAAGACTCGGAACCTCTTCACTGGCTTTCCAAGGACGTTCTTTCCATGGAGTTACTGAATCCTATCCAGGCTTTTTGATTTCTCACCCATACCCTCACTTTCCCATGAGGGTGTTGGCCACACTGCGTACCATTTTAACAATTGTGGTTCGACGGCCTAAGTCGGGTCTAGGCCGCCTCCTTGTTCAGGTCTTTTGACCGCACACAATTAGGCATAAACACCCACATCCACATACACACACACACACACACAAACACACGGTAAGACTCCTCTGAATGAATGATCAGCCCGTCGCAGAGGCCGCTACCTACACAACACACAACAAACGCACGAGACGAACATTCCATGCCCTTAGCGGAATTCGAACCCGCGATCCCAACAAACAAGCGACTGCAGACATGTGCCTTAGAACGCATGGCCACAGGGATCGACAGTTCAAGAACTGGTACTTCTGTACCACTGAGTGGATTAAACAGTCTTTGAATTTCTTTCTTGGCAGGTTCAAGCGTATCATCATTCTTTAATTTATGGGCCATTACGTAATGGCCACGGTCTTTCCCTTGCAACGCCCAGAATCCTCAGGCCAATCATGCAATGCGATTCTGTACCTGGCTTTAAATTCCTGCAAACGTGAACAACAAATGCAAAATATTATGGGAATTATTCTTCTTTAGGTGGTTGTTAAAATATTCCCGACAGCAGCTAATCCATAAGCGAAAACTGTAGCTAAAAAGGCGTCTTTCTACCTACGTTTCGTACGTGAGCGAGATGCTAAGGATGTGCAAAGTATACTAATAGCTATCTGCTGCAACTGACCGCTTACTGACGTGAAACGTCTCAAGGGAAAAAGTTCACTTTAGAGAAAAAGGAACGGATAGGAGGATAATATTAAAATGTATTTTAAATAAAAGTGATGTGATGGCGTTGACTAAATTGCACGATTCATGATAAGGGAAAGTGGCGGGCCCTTGTGAACCGGGAATGAACATTCAGGATTCGTAACAGGGGAAGAATTTTTTGACCAGCCGAGTGACTGTCCACTTCTCAAGAAGGACTCCACTCCAACAGTTGCTTCACAAGAATATCCCATACAAAGTTATTCTGGAGAGAGTTTAGCTAACAACTAGAAAAAGGTTAAGACATCCAAAGACAGAATTATTTTTTGTTTCGTCAATAGGCACTACATATATTGGTCTAGAACAAGTCCCAGACGGAATGACGTTACTGTTAACGTCAAGGCTGAAGTACCGTTAAAGGAACATCCACATGTTGCATGCAGCGCCACGAATGTATGCATGGCTTGGACAGGAAACTCCCCAGCATCACATTAACCTTTTGGCGAAGGAATTATTTTTTTAATTTTAGCACACCCTGTATATAAAATGTGAATAATACAGGATCCAAATATGTTAGAATTATGAAACAAACTGCATTTTGAAGAGAAAAGAAAAGGAGAGTATATACCATGTTTAAAATATTCAGTACCTATATTTGTTGAATAAATATACAAAATACAACTTTAGAGGTTAGCGGTGCGGTACGACCACTATAGTTGACATTAGGCGTCTAAAGGTTAAATATGGCAGTTCGTAGCGGCGTTACGACGAGAGTCTAATCAAGAACGGGACGCATTGAAAGTCGTAGTTTATTATGACGGAATAAACAAGAATCCGCCTGGAAAAGAAAATGCGTACCTTTGATCAGTAAACAATCCAGTTCAACTGCAGAGTCTGGGCACTGTCGTAGACCGTATGCCGGTAAGAGGTTTTGTTTGCCCGCTTATTAATCGATGTAATGTTATCTGCTAACGATACGTACAGTAAACCAATAATTAAGATTATAGATGGCAAATAAAGAGGAAAATGTAAGTGGAATGGCGTAAACTAAAGAACAATTCCGGCAGCCACTTGCACACAGCGGAAATCACCATGGCGAAACTTCTATATAACGTGTCCTAGACCTGGATTCCAAAATAACGCTGCCCGTTGGATGTTAGGGAAGGAGATTCAGGATACTCGGTCAGTGAAGTGACTGGCCATGGCTTCATCTTTGACTTCAAAGTTCCCGCAGCCTCATATCCAGTGACAGACTCGAAGGTTGGCTGTTTATCTCATGCTTGATAGGCCAGAGCGTAAAGCTGGCCACTTATGGAGTGCAGAATTTAAGAATGAGTTGAGCAAAATCTTATTTCCTTTCCGATATGTATCGGTGACGTGACAAAACACGGGGAAATTATGATACTTTACGTTATTATGAGACGATGCTGAGAAGAAGAAAAATAATGAAACAGAGGAAGTGGAGGGCCAGGAGTAGGAGAGGGAAGAGAAAATAATTTGAGAAAAATAATTATATTGTAGTCGAAAATAAAGGTGATTAATAACTACTTCCATGGAGCCCAGAGGCCAATTTGAGAAGCAACAGTTCCTCAATCTACCCAAGAATTTGCCCGCACTTCATGGAACTCGAATATCTACTGCCACTTTCGTATTAACGAGTTACTTGCCCCTTTCCACATCTACATGAATTTCCAATCATATTTATTTAAAGTCTATTTTTAGGCGCCTTCGCAAAATTGCGAAAAGCGACTATTAGCTTCGTCATGTCAGTCTGTCCGTCCGTTCGTCCCTCCGTCCGCCTGTCTGCATCATGAAACAACTCGGCTCCCATTGGACGGATTTTCAGTAGATTTGATATTCGAGTGTTTTTTCTAAAATATGTCGAAAAAATTCAATTTTCATTACAATCTGACAAGAATAATAGGTGATATACATTAAGACCTCTGCAAATATATGGCAATCTCTCGCTCAGGTTTTCTTAGAATGAGAAATATTTTAGACAAATTTGTAGGGAAAATCAAAACAAATATTTTACTTTCAATGTCTTTTTTTTCCCCCGAAAATCGTGCCATTCATGAGATAATGTAGGAAAATATGGTAGAGCCAGACAGGCAACAGGTTACAATATAATACGGCCAATGCGCATTGCATGCTGTATAAGTAATGCCACAAACATTCACTCATAATATTTAATACTCATTGCTTTTCCATACGAACAATGGTTACGCGAACGTCCCTCAATATTACGTTTATACGTACACTGTCTTTCTTGTACATTTTCTTTTCACCTACAACCAAATCATCCAAGACGTCTCTTTCCTTCACGTTTTCCCTCAAAAAAATCTTAACACATTTCCCTTCTCTTTTACACCTATCAACTTTTAAGTCATAAATATTTAAGATTCATTATATGGAAATTCGAGATTAGTTCGCTCATTGAAAGTAAACGACCGAAGACAAGCACCCAAAATAAGTGTTTTCTCTACCAAGCCTAAAAAACTCACCAATCTGTTCATTTAACATACAGGCCTACATTCGGCATGCTAATGTGACAAAAAACTACTCATATTAATAATACAATTATGTGAAAAACTCCGTCAACCTGCTTGTTCGCTAGACAACTGTCGATTCTTCAACTCTACACCCACATCTAATCCCCAGCGATGCATACTATTACATCCATTTTCGACAGCACTATAATTACGTACAGCATCAATTATTCTGGGGTACATGAATTCAGCACTAATATTATATATATTCAACTACTTAAACTGAAGTTTGTTGTGCTCAGAACTTTATAATATAGAATTTAATTTCCACAATTGCACACAACTAATTAGTTGGCGATTAGGAGGCTTCTGGATGCAGAAATACGGCTTATTAACAGGATGGGAGAACAGCTGTGCATTTTGAAGTGGGTACAGCGATGTAGCTGGTGGGAATGTGTATGGAGGGCACAGAGTGGGACACAGGAGTACAGAATACGGAGAGGAGTACGAACAGAATTAAGTGGAGCAAAACAGGCCATTATTGGTAAGTAGAGAGGTAACTAAAAATACTTATTAAAAGGAAGCATTTGAGTAAGAGCAACAAAAAGAAAACACGAACCTTCAGGATAACGAAGTTTGTTAATAAAAGTAAAAGAATAATCAGAAATGGGTTTGAATGGCGAACTGGGGGGTTGAATATTTAAAAGCAATAAGCTGGTACTGTAATATAGTTTTATTTAAGTATCCGGAGCTCAGGTTTTTAATGTTAACCAAATTGTAAGGAGGATAAAAATTGCAAACACAGTAATTGAAAAAATATAATGGATGATGTCATACATGATGAATAATGGAGTTATCTAAAGCAATGGAATCACCGTCATTATTGGCAGTACAGTCTCAATAGATTCAATACAACCTACCTATGAAAGGGAAGGTAAAATAGTCATGAGCTTAACTAAACACCATCCCCTCCACACACACACACACACACACACACACTAACTAGTGGAGGTTAGTAGTCTGTTTCACAGCCCGGCCGCTTTAGTCCCGGGGAAGAACCCCCGAGAGTCATGGAACAGGAACCTGGTTGGTATCCAGAGCCACACTTTAGACGTTCTGATTGGGAGAAACTATTTCCCTTGAAGGAAATCAAACTACGTCCAACCCATAGCCTAATCACTGACTGAGATGTGTCAACTACCATAAAAGCTATTTACGTGTATATTAAATTATCTGGAAAGCAATGACACTTTTCTACACTTTCTTTCCCCATGGCGCAATAGCCCCTATTGAACCAACGCCTCCTCATTAGCCATTTATCACGAATACACTCAGGCACGCCACACTCGGTAGGACCCCTCTGGACAAGTGATCAGCCCACGCAAAGACCTCTATATGACAATACACATCACTCACAAGACACACATTCATGACCAGGCAGGATTCGAACTCTAAATCCCAGCAAGACAGCGACCGTAGAACCATGCTTTAGGCCGCTCGGCCACTGGGATCGGCAAGTTTCTACACTATCATTAGTAAATTCACGGCCGTCCAATATTTACGCCTAATACACTGTAATTTCAACTCTTGACTTTTTTAACAGCAAAAAACTTTAATGTAGTGGCTGTAATTCCATCAATCTGTTCATTACAAAAGTTCTTGAGCAGTTACTTCACACATAAATTAATTTATCTAACTACTGTGTGGCACAATTTTTACGAATATTTATTTCGGCCTTTTCTTTAGATCATCTTAATTTTTAAATATAACCAATACCGATATATTGTGGGGAGACTGCTACCCGTTTGGACTCATAGGAAGAATTATTATTTGTACTATACTTGTAGACCTTAAAATGTTGTAACTTCGTAACCTCCCCACCTGAATATGGAAATTGAATCCACTTCCGAAAAAGCGTTTGTGCTTATTTCAAGGCCAGAACTACGGGTGAATTGCAGATAAATTATGCAGTTCGTTATAGTACTTTCGCTACATGAGATAAACATTCTAGTAATGATATACAGACCATCCGTCCGATAACAGTTTGAATAACTATGTCTCGTGGCAGACGTAATATTCTGAATAACGGCACTTCATATATTCAACGGCAGACGTTTCATGTCGCCCGCTTATAATGCAGACATGAAAGAGTTACATATCAGGAATCGTAGTTCCATTCCCGACACAAGCAGGAGAGGCACACCAGCACTGGGGTTCACCGAGTCTCATATGCAGTGGGTAACGGGTGCGATCTCCCCCAAGCAAAGTGGCCGGGGCGTGAAGCTGAACATTCATGCCCATTTAATGTCGAGGTCACGAATGAGAGATGGTACACCCCCACTCCCCTATACTCAGACAGCTGTATCTCTATTATACCCCCGTCTCTTACCATTTCTTATCGGATTAATTCTGTGAATTCTGAGCTTAACTCCGCAATGGACATGTACATTACTCTTTTCTGGGAAATGACACTGTGTAGCTTCGTAGGCAGATCGCATTAATGAGGCTGTTAGTAGCTCACAGTATGTAGCGTCGGATGGTAGGCTGAATGGAAAACAATGAACTGAAAAGAATATATAAGGATGGGGGTACAAATTAATTTAAGGTGCCATACCGAAACTCATCCCGAGATAGACCTACTAACGGAATCGACAAGAAGTCTCAAATAGTGCTCACCCACATTCTTCAAGATTATAAAAAGGACACTGGAAAAATAGATGCTGAAATTGAAAAGAAATTACCATAATATTTTATAGCAGCTGTAATGTTATCGTTTCCAGAAAAAAAAAGCAGTTTAGTTCTATATTATACGTTATAAATCTGAGATATGCTATATAATACGCTATTGCAGCATTTAAAGCGAGTTCATTCTCCCCTGTGAGGGGAAACATACACACACACACACACACACACACCCACACAAACACACACACCCAACACACACCCGCACACAAACCCACACACACACACACCCACACACTCACACACACACACCCACCCACACACCCACACACACGCACCCACACAAACACACACACCCACACACACCCACACGCACCCACACACACCCACCCACACACACACACACGCACCCAACCACACACACACACA
>Ga0123354_10016409_pt1 | contig 11608 bp, 9 predicted proteins | sample TergutLab28metaG_2_FD_97872 | JGI IMG/M metagenome (GOLD analysis project Ga0123354, IMG submission 97872) | Labiotermes labralis P4 segment gut microbial communities from Petit-Saut dam, French Guiana - Lab288 P4 | ecosystem: Host-associated > Arthropoda: Insects > Digestive system > Gut ... | reverse complement strand
TACTGTAAAACTTTCTAACCTCCCTAGTGCAGTATAGATCTTGAAGTTCTTCTAACTGTTTCTTTTCCCATTCTCACTTTCTTTTCTTATGTATTTTCTTCTCTTCTTTTCTCCTGGTATGAGAACTTTATTGTGGGTACCATGTTGTTGTTGCATAATTAAGTATGCCTCATTTTTGTCTTTAGTTGCCCTTTCACAGTCCTTGTCAAACCATTCATTTCTCTTCCGTGATTCCTGCCTTCCCAGAACTTCTTCTGCTACTTACTGTATGGTGCTTTTGCATAGGTCCCATTCTTCTCAAGGTGCAAATTCTTGTGCTGATTGCCTTGGAGTCCATAGCTAGGTGTTTGAAGTTCTTCTTCACAACAAAACCAACTCCAAACAGATCACTGCAACTGTAAAATACAGCGTGATCTCTTTTCTCTAGGACTCCTTGACCTCCTGTATTGCTACAATTCCAATCTTGTATTTATCAATCTGATCATGTAGAATTCTGAGTGCTCCTGCTCGATATAGAGATAGAACATTCCAGGTCCCTAAGTAAAAGTCATTCCTTCTCCAACGCCTTCTATTCCATGTCCTGCCTAGTCGTCATCCTTCCATCAGTCCGGTAAATTTTCATGGTCAGGAATAATAAAATTACTGTAAATTCTGCGAAAAAGTATAGTTGATGTAGAATCCACGAAAATTTAATATTGCTCTTACTGGACCTTTAACCGGGACCTTACAGAAATTGAATAAAATGACAAAAAAAATGAATTAGGGGTTTCAGCATGTGTGTATGTGTATGTGTGCATGTGGGAGGTGTGTGGGTGTACACTCACGTGTGTGCGTATCTCTCTCCTCTTATTTTTTCTGAGTACCTTTTGGAGGCAGCAGTGGATCATGCTTACCTATAACTATTGCCAAATACATGGGTATGTAAACTGATCATACACTATCTTAATTTATATTGTCCAGTAAAAGCATCGAAAACAGGCTAAAGCTATATTACACAAAATTTGTGTAAAGTAAATAATACCCAAATTTTACTGCATCTCAAACACCTTCTGTTTCCCTAAAATGATCACAATTACACACCAACAGAATACAATTTATATCTCTTAAAGTTAAATCAAGATATTTTTAAATTAGTCACAATGTGCATGCATGCCTGTACAGATATATGCATGGGTCTGGCTGCAGAAAGAAATAGGTGTTATAAAAAGGAAATATTCATGCATTCAATAATTCTTTTATCTGTATCATTGTATAATGTATAATCCTACCTTATGTAATTCACACAACCACAATTTTGTACAAGAAGCTGGAAGAAAACTGTGCACTAAACATGACATCAAAACAGCACATTTTAGATGTTTATTTTTCTGCGTAATTTTTCCTCCAAATTTCATTTATTTTGGTTCCAAGATTAGTAGTCAGGAGAACAGATATGAGCACTCACCAGCTTAATAATCTTAATAAGCATCCAGTTGTTAGTAGAAGTGGTCATCAGTTTGAAGAAGACTGGCGCCAGGCTTAAGTAATTCTTCGGATTCTTACGCGCCAACTCACACACCACATTCACAGCTGCTGACTGGACACCTTTTACCAAGTCAAAAACCATTAACAGCACAATAATGCAACACAAAATCATTATGCTGAAACAAGCAAATCCCACCACTTTATACAAAAAAACCCTCAACAAAACGCCTTTAAAAATCCCACAAACAGTAAAACTGTGATATGCAAAGTTACATCCTTAGGGGAAATAGAAGAGTTGGAGGACCCAAAGGCACATGACAGACGATACCAAACATGAAAAAATATTTGCATCAGGATTAATTTGGATGAAGCCTGTGTTCCTGGCTGAAAGTTATGATAGTGATCAAATGACAGTGTGCAATCTGGCGAGACAAGAGTAAACACTTTGTAAAAAAAGATGCCATCTTTTCATAACTTCACTTTCTTCTACATATCCTTATACAACTCCTTACATGGTGTCATGATGTGTCCCGTTCTTAAATTTCAGGCCTGTACCACCAAGGTAAAAAACACCTACTTTGGAAATTAGTCACTCCCATCAATTATCTTTTTGAAATGCTCTGGCTACTTAGCGACATGCATACGATCAGCACATTCTGATTTTCCTATTCTCTTCAGGTTCTGCAGCCTCACCTGCTTCAAACTTTTAAACTGACATTACCTGGTGTGAAAGAAGTTTCCCTTCTCCTCACCCCCAGAATCTGCACAGTGGTTTACTACCACATGGCCTTCTCCCTCACTACAGCACCACTGACCCTCCACCCTATCTCTATCTCATTTTCTAGCTATCTCTCTGAGGAAAGTTCATGACAACCTACAGAAGAACTCTTTACATCTGACGCAGCAACGGCCTTAACACTTGCCTTAAACTGGTTTTCATTTCCCTTCATCAAACTTTCATGTATTTACACCAGAATGGCATCCAACCACATCAATTCTCATACACCTGTTCAACTCATATGACACCTCCACTTACTCTAAGAGAGACAATGCTCCCTTTCCTTTTTATCCTCACGCTCTACGCCTGCCTGTCCACGACCATCTCCAGACATTATTAAAACAAGAAGGACATTTAATTCTAAAATTTGTGAAAAGCATATTGTGTATTGTACTCATACAGTATCTTAGATGGGAGGATAATATTAAGATGGATCTTCATGAAGTGGGATATGGGTGTATGGACTGGTTTGAGCTGGCTCAGAATAGGGACAGGTGGTGGGTACTTATGGTGCAGTAATGAACCTTCAAGTTCCATAAAATGCGGGGAATTTCTTAACTAGCTAAAAACTGGTTAGCTTCTCAAGAAGGACTCTGCTCCATGGAGTGAGTGATTGAGTGAGCGAGTAAGTAAGTAATTAAGTACTCCTACAGTTTCTGGACAGGTATTGAGTGAGGCATGCATACACATTATGAATTATACATATAGACTGTGTATTAGTATGCAAGTAAGACCGCATATAAGGAAGGGAAATACATCGCAATGCATGAAGGTGGTCACAATGATTCTTCCAAGAATAACCAAAATGATGATTTGCAAATCCATTAACATGTCGGCTCCGTATATCATAATGTTACTATTTAACAGTTTACGCACACTGCAACCCCTCAGCCACAACAAATGTGTCAGAGTTTAGTTCATTCAACTACAGTGTCTGACACGTGCAAATGGCCTAACATTTGTCTCTTGATGTCCAAGCTCTGGTAGCTGCCTAAGGCTGCTTTTCCATGAGCAGCTTATAGCAGCACTGCTATCATGGACAACAGCTGTTTGCACAAGCAGAACTGCTATTCACTGATGCCCTTCCACCCACTCAAAGCTAAGAGCAGCAAATGATATGTAGCTCATGGAAATAACATGATTGTTCCAAATGCCTCTCAACCAGTAGCACTGCATCATCAGCTGTTGCCAGCAGCGGGGACAACACCAGTCCTCACTGCTGCAGTGTTACCAGGGCTGTGACCTTTGACAGCAGTGCTGCTATTTCTGCAGTGCATGTTTGTGAAAATATGTCCATTCAAACTTTTGATTGCCAGGCAGCATGGCTCACACCAATGCTGCTAAAGGCACATATGGAAAAGCAGTGGAGCTGTCAACATAGAACAATGATAATATTCAGTCAGGACAGGCAAAATATATTTTTTCATTCATTCCATTGGCATATGCAGAATGTGACGATTCCTTGCCATTCTCAGGAGCTTCTTCCATTCCTCTCTATTATGTACTTTTTCTTGCCATCCTTCTCCACCAACTATTCTTCCATCCTCTCTCACCTCATCTTGCCATCAATTTCTTGGTCTACCCCTCAATCTTGTTGTTCCAAAATTCACATATATTACCCTTTTGGGAATACTATTTTCTTCCAATCTCTGTACATACCCAAACCAACATAATCTATTTAACTTCATTGTCCCTATTATAGTAGGTTTTCTTAACAATAAATTTCTTTATTGGTTAAATCCTCCAATTTTCTTTTTCATTGTCATATATTGGGCCTAAAATTCTTCTATACACTTTCCTTTCAAAAATGTTTAATTGCTTTCTATCTCTCTCTGTTAGTGTCCAAGTTTCTGATGCACATGTTAAAATTTTGTCTATTATTGTGTTCTTTAGTCTTAATTTTAGTTTCTTTGATATGTTTTTATTTTTTAAACAATTTTTGTAGCACAAAGCATGTTTTGTTAGAATCTTTTATTCTTTCTTGCAAATCTATTTGGTTATTATCGTCTTAATTAAGTATAACTCCTAAATATTTAAAATTTTCCACTCTTTCAAATTTGTAATTTTTATTCTCACATGTCCTATTTTATTTTTCTTTAAACTGTTTTTCCTTTCCACTATCATATATTCTGTCTTTTCTTGGTTTATCTGTAGTCCAAACTTTCTGGCAATGTTTTCCATTTCTACAAAAAGTTTTATTATTTCTCTATTTCATTTTTTCCAATTACTGCAATGTCATCTGCATATGCTAACACATGCAATTGTTCTTTACCAATCTTTACACCACTAGAAACCATTTTTATACTTTGTATCACTTTTTTTAATGCCAAATTAAATAACACTGGTGATAAAGGATCAACCTGTTTCAAGCCTGTTTTATTTTCAAAAAAAGACGACAATGTTAGTTCTATTCTAACCGCACTTCTTGTCTTTTTTACACATGTTTTACACATATTTATTAAGTTAGTAGAAATTTTAAATTCTTTCATACATTCCCATAGTGTATCTCTATGTATAGAGTCATATGCCTTTTGAAAATAAATAAATAAATATTGTACACTCTGATTATACTCCCACAGTATCGTGTTTATTATTTTCAATGCAAGTATGTTGTCAATTACAGATCTTCCATCTCTAAATCCATTCTGATAGTCCCCCATAACTTCTTCAGCATTTGGTTTAATTTTTCCCAGTATTATATTCAACAAAATTTTGGTAAGCTGCATTTCCCAGTGCTATTCCCCTGTAATTCTCACACCTATCTCTGTCTCCTCTTTTGTGTATAGGAACTATTATTGTTCCTTTCCATTCTTCAGGTATCCTTTCTTCCTCCCAGATTTGTCTTACTAGTTCATATATTCCATTCGGTTGTTTATTTCCTCCGTATTTTATTAACTCCCAATATATTCCATCAGTTCCAGCTCCCCTGCTATTTTTTTTAAGTTTCTTATTGCCTTTTTTACATCTTCTATAGTGAGTTCTTCTACTTCAACTGCAACTTCAGTAAATTCTTTATTTCCTTTTTTATTTAATTCCCTTGGTTCTTCTGTGTTCAGTAATTTGTCAAAATATTCTTTCCATATTTCTGCTTTCTCATTTGTATTCATTGCCAATTTTCCTTTTTTGCACCTAATTATGCTAAATTTATGTTGATATCCTTTCTTAAATTGGTTTACTGTTTAATACATTCTCCTTGTGTTGTTCTGATTTTCATCTATTGAGTCTATTACACTTTTCATGTTTTTTCTCATTCCTAATTATTTTGTGAGCTGCTTTTCTTTTATGGTGATAATGCTTTCCTTCCTTCTCCCTTCTTCCTTTTATCAACCACTATTCTCTTGCTTTCTTCATTTCTTCTATTGCAAATTTGCATTCCTCATTGTACCGTTTATTATTAAATGTTCCTTTACCCTCATCCTTTTCTATAAGCCGCTGTTTAGTTTCGTTGATTATTGTCTTAATGTTTTCCCATTTTTTATTAATATTATTGTCAACACTATTTTCATCATCCAAATTTTCCAGTATTTCAAACTTATTATTAATTTCTATAGCATATTCTTGTTTCCAAATTGAATTTTGAAAAATACTCACCATTTTTCTTTTCTCATATTTATTCCCAGTTTTTACCCTTAATTTCATTTCAAAATTTATCTTCACTAAGTTGTGATCTGATCCAATGTCCAGTCCCCTTAATGCTCTGATGTCTATTATTGCACTCCTGAATCTATTACTAATTAAAACGTGACCTATTTGGTTCGCTGTCCTGCCGTCTGCTGAATACCATGTCTCTTTGTGAATATCTTTATGTGGAAATGTTGAACTTCTTACATTTAAACCATTAGATATTGCAAACTGAATCACTTTTATTCCACTGTTGTTAGTTTCATTATGTAAACTTTCATTGCCAATGGTGGGTTTGTATATGTTCTCTTTACCAACTCTTGCATTCAAATCTCCAAGTATTATTTTAATGTCCAACCTAGCTATCTGATTTATATTTGCTCTAATAAACTGTAAAACTCTTCTTTTATCTCTTCTGTTTTTTTAATTTGTTGGTGCATGGCCATTTATCAGAGTACATGAAAACCATTTAGCTTTTAATCTCAAACAGCATATTCTCTCATTTATAATTTCGAAACCTTTAACAAATTTTTAAAATTTCTCCACTTACATAAGAACCACAACCAAATTCACGTTTTTTACTTTCTAATCCACTATTGAATATAGCAAAGTTATCAAATTTTTGGATACCACTTTCCAACCGAGTTTCCTGAAGCACTACTACATCGAAGCCTAAATTTGACAATTCATTATGGAGTACTTTTAGTGCTCCTGACCAAAATAGGTTTCTTACATTCCAAAAATGGATCTTTCGATGCTGTAAAATGACTAGAAGACTACTGCTACTTTCATAAGTTTACATAAAAGGCTTGGAATGAAATTCTGATGTAAATAAATAAGTAATAAATAAATAAAACTGGAAAATTTTATGGCTTGGTACAATTACAGACAACTCTAAATAAGATACATGTGCAGGCAAATTGAATCAAGGATTTAAAGAATGGATAGTTTTATAATTAATTTTCCATTTCTTTAACACATTAGTTTTTGACCTCCAAAACATTACTTGAAATAGGTTAAGGAGAAAGCAAATATTTATTTTGTGGTATTTACTTTTCATTAATAAAATGACAACAAATACAAAATATATAAGTAACAATATTTACAATCAGATCTCTTGAATATGTTCCCACAGACATTTTTTCTACACTACATGCCCCACAACACCCAACAATATAACTGGTAATATTAAGATATTAAATTATTACTACATAAAGAGCTAAGGGCATGTGTTGAGCTTACTGTCCCTGAAGTTAAATCTGTACAGTTTCTGCAACCATAAATTTTGCCACAAACTCACCAGAATCTGAATCTTCAAGTTTTTCTTTAAGGCGAGGAAATGCTGGCCGCAGAGCCTCAGGGAACCGTAGGAATACCTTATACATCATCAGAACAGCCTTTTTTCTGAGGTATGGCTTTGTTGATGTCAGCTGCAACACACAAACTCTTATTTAATTTTACAGTGTCAGACTTCCTGTCACTTCCATTTGACAAAAACATTAGATGGTAAGCCATAATCTATGTTTAGTCAGTACCTTAGTAGTAAGTGTCATAATGAAATATGACCAAATGCGGTAACCTTGCAACAGTTGCCATGTTTCTAGGACATAACTCCCATTCTGTGTTAGTATAGTTATCCTGTAGCATGCACCACAGAAGGATTCACATCTCCTGACATCTCCAGCGTGGTCTGCACTCAGACAAACTATTTATGATTCCAAGAAATAAGGGTTTCAACTAAGCAGATGATATCACATTTTTCAATATTAACCTTTTGACACCTAATGTCAACTATAGTTGTCATACCGCACCGCTAACCTCTAAAGTTGCATTTTATATATTTATTCAACAAATATAGGTACGGAATATTTTAAACATGGCGTTTACTCTCCGTTTTTTTTCTCTTCAAAATGCAGTTTGTTTCATAATTCTAATGTATTTGGTTCCTGTGTTATTCACATTTCATATACAGGGTGTGCTAAAATTAAAAAAATAATTCCGGTGCCAAAAGGTTAAGGAGCAAACCCAATGTTTCTAATCCTAACAATTGTGTTACACATTCCATTCAGTTTTATCGTACAGACACTTGTTTTTAATCTAGCACATTACATAACAACAAATATTAAACAGACACAATTGCTCTGCTAGATTACTACTGCTCTAAGCACAAAAGTTCTTGCAACACCACAGTGACACACCAAGGGCTCTTGTAAAATGTCAGGAGATATGAATCCTAGTATAGTACTATCACTATCACTATTCCTTTATCAGTCTTCAATTTCTCTCCATGGACTATCTTTCTAGTCAAAATAGGCTTCTGCAACACAGCACCACGTAACAATAAAACAGTCAGCCTCATGACAAGGCACATATACACACAACATTTTCATTTTTCAACCCTTATTCCCCATAATGAACATGACACCATAAATGCAAATGTGGTGCATGTAGACCATTATGCTGTCATAAGGAACTGGCTTTGCCTTTCAAGTTGGTCTCAGAGCAATCAATAAAAATAACTCCAGACACTCAGCTGACAAATTGCAGCTCCATGGTCAGTTGTCACTCCAGAAATACTGTTACAAAAGTTAAGTGAACCTTCCTGGGAAAAGTATGAACAAATCCTTGCTGCTTCTATACCTGTAAAATTATGCTCCTGCAGACAGTCAATTTTTAGTTTTGATACTAGATCCAATACCTTGTATAGAATACAAGTCCTTGACATTTAACTACTAGTAGTACAGTTCAGAATGCTCAAGTGAATTATGACGAACTAGGCAACATTGGAAACGTAGAAATGTACATGTGTAATTACACTGCATTTTAAGGCCTTCACAGCAGTGCAGTCAAGATTCCAAACTTCTAGAATGTGGTGCCAAAACAATGGGGACAAAAGCACAACATCATGAAAAATGGAGACCTCTCCTGAGGAAGTATTTAACTAATGATAAACTTTCCTCTTCGCACACTTCCCAAGACTTGGTGCACTTGGGAAACAGCAGTCCAGAAAAACAGCCTCTATGTAGTTATGCCTAGGGGATGGCAGTAGGGGATGAGTTTTACACAGGTATTACCAATAGTTATATCCTTAGAGGATACGGCAGAGTCATCTGCATAATTCAATTCAACCCCAAATATAAGATCTCACTAACAAGAAGGTAACCAGATGGGTCAAACACATGACTAATTATTCCCTGGTCACCTCTGGGTAGCACGGTAAAGGCAATAATCATGACCCCAACAGCATCTGAGTTATATTTTAGGCCTGCAGTGGTACACCACGGTTCAGTGGTGGCATCAGTGCAATTTCATCACTGACAATCACTACTTACTTACTCCATGGAGCAAAGTCCTTCTTGAGAAGCTAACTGGTTTTCAGCTAGTCAAGAAATTCCCTGCATTTTATGCAACCCAAAGGTTCATTACCGCATTCACAAGTTCCTGCCACTTGTCCCTATCCTGGGGCAGCTCAATCCAGTCCATACCCCCACATCCTATTTCCTGAAGATCCATCTTAATATTATCCTCCCATCTAAGCCTGGGTCTCCCAAATGGCCTCTTTTCCTCAGGTCTCCCCACCTCCTCTCCTATCCCCCATACATGCTACATATCCTTCCCATCTCATTGTTCTTGATTTTATCACCTGAACAATATTGGGTGAGGAGTACAGATCATTAAGCTCCTCATTATGTAGTTTCCTCCACCCTCTTGTTACCTTGTCCCTCCTAGGTCCAGGTAATTCTCCTCAGCACCCTATTCTCAAACACCCTCAGCCTGCGTGACCAAGTTTCACACCCATACACAACAACAGGCAGAATTATAGTTCTGTATATTTTAATCTTTAAATTTTTGGATAGCAAATTGGAAGACAGACAATTCTGCACCAAATAATAGCAAGAATTCCCTGACTTCAATCTGCTCCTAATTTCTTCCTGAATAGAACTTTTATTTGTTACGGTTATTCCCAAATATTTGAACTCTTCCACCCTTTCAAAGGATCTATTACCAATCTTCATATTGTGACTTTATCCTGCATTCTGATCTCACGACATAACCATGTACTTAATTTTATCAGCATTTACTTCTAGTCCAGTCTCCTTTCTAGCTACTATCAAAGCTTCTGTGTTTTCCTTTATAGTATGTATGCTTCCTCCAAATATATTAACATCATCAGCATAAACCAGAAGCTAATTTGTACCATTTAATTTCAAGCCATCCTGGTTTATCTGAACCCCACTAATTGAACACTCTAAAGCAAAGTTGAAAAGCAATAAAGATAAGCCATCTCCCTGTTTCAAACCATTCCTAATAGGAAACATGCCAGACAAATGTTTGCCTACCCGGACTCTGCTATACGTTTCTCTCATACACATTTTTATTAGCCTTACCTGTTTGTACAAGACCTCCCTCCTAACTGAATCATAAGCTTACTTGAAGTCTATAAAGAGCTGATGCATTGCTGCACTATATTCCCATTTTTTCTCAATTACTTTACGAATGCAGAATATATGATCAGGCAAGCATGTGACCACTTACAAAAAAATATATATATATATGTGAAAAATATAATTGGGTACGATTTTCAGGCCGAATACCAGGATCACTGTAACACACGTATACTTTTCCAAACAACAAATTCATTACACATCAGAATTCTAGATATTGCTGTTATAAAATTTATTTCCTTGTTCCTGTTGTGCTCCTACTATAGGCCATGCAAGCAGCAAAGAGGCTGATACTTTCATATAATTTTACTAATTTCCTATTAGGTGTATGGGTATCGTAACTTCACGTTACTATTACTTTCTTACACTATTTATACTGTAAACAACCATATGTAAAGTGAAGAGCCAATTGTTTCTTGCTTTATAAAGCAAACAGGTTATAAAACACTGAATGTAGCAGTATGACCCTACACATTTCAGAAGATGAATGTGATGATTTCACATTTTTAAAAATGATATCTTCACTTGACTTACTGAACATTCAAAATTTATCTCAATTAAGTGTACCAATAAAAATAAATAATTTCCATTTTTAAACCAAAAATGAACAGCATCAAGCCAGACACCAACAAACAGAATATAAAACACATTTCCCACCACACATGAAATGACAAGAACTACAAGTGCAACCGAGAACTGAAGAATTTAGCAATGCCACCACGCCTATACAAATACCAAAAAAATATTGTTTAAACAAATCTCATAAGTGAACAATTTTATTTATTCATTACTCATTTTATTGACACTCCATTTCACACAATTGTTGTAAGCTAGCTAGTCAAAATATTTGATCACCACCACTGGTACAGTGAATTATTCATAAAGGAGACAAGGTAGAGAGAATACTTTACACCAAATCAACAACAAAGATCCATACACACACACAAATATATATATATATATATCTGAAAACCAGAGAAATGTACTCACCAGGGTCATTATATCATTGGCAAGGTCCCTAGCAAGATCCGGACTGATGAAACATGACAACCCAGACAAAGCCAGCCCAGCATCATACTGGTTCTGACTGTTCAGGTCTTTGCGTATCATGTTGGTTGTGAGCATCAGCAACTAAAACATGTTACACATTTTAAACTCATGGTTCCATGCATCATAATTCAATGTTAATAAAAATCCAACCAGATGCAACAGTATGCAGATATTTATTTACTGCAAAGTCACTCTACTTGTTTCGGGTGTCACAGCACCCATCATCAGGAGTACTAAAAACTGTAACCGC
>Ga0123354_10016408_pt1 | contig 11608 bp, 5 predicted proteins | sample TergutLab28metaG_2_FD_97872 | JGI IMG/M metagenome (GOLD analysis project Ga0123354, IMG submission 97872) | Labiotermes labralis P4 segment gut microbial communities from Petit-Saut dam, French Guiana - Lab288 P4 | ecosystem: Host-associated > Arthropoda: Insects > Digestive system > Gut ... | reverse complement strand
TACCAGATTTTCTGAGTAGTAGTGGGTCTGGAACGGGGTCCACTCAGCCTCGTGAGCCTAGTGAGGTCAATTGAGGAGCTACTTGAATGAAAAAAGTAGCGGCTCCAGGTCTAGAAAACAGAGCTTAACGGCTGTGGGGACCCGTTGCGCTGACCACGTGACACACCTCTATCCGCAAAAGTTGGCACTAACTTCGCCGACCGGCGGCGGCCGCTCTGTCGGTATAGTTCGCATGCGGACTAAGGCCATGGAGTTTTTTTTTAGTTTATTCATCGAGTAATTTTGAGTTAAAGAATTTAACATGGGTCCATTTCGGAAAGTTGATGGAGTCATGCCAGTTTGAAAATAAGATAAAAACACGCTAGAAATGAGGGCTTCTTAATGAAAATTTGTATGATCAATTGAATCCAAAACCAAGATAAGTGTTATTTAATAAAGAAGCATGTTACAAACGCTGTTAAACTGAAGTGGCTCTTCTCGTACAAAATGTTGCTTTATTAAAATAAGAGCCCCCCCCCCCCGGGTCCATTTTCAAGTACGTTGCATTATCTAAAACGCAGGGTGCCGGGCTAGCGTATTTAGTATAAAGACTAGGCTACGGAGTGGAAGATCCGGGGTTTGAATCCGGCAGGTACTAGAGATACTTCTTCTTCCAACCGGCCCACGCAGCCTCTACTCCAATGGGAACCGGTGTTCTTTTTGGGAAGTAAAGCGGCTGGGCCATGATGTTGACCACTCACCTCCATCTAGTGCCGTGTTTATGACTGGAACTATACCTCCATTGCCCCTATATGTCTTCAAGGCATGGACAGGCAAAACTTCAAGTTTTTCTTTCCTTCTATCGCAGACTGAACAATCCAGTCATTGGTTTTGCCAAGTACACATGCCTGGATGGCAAGTACGCCTTGTTTGGAACTCCATAGATACTTGTCTTATGGGGACATGAAGGAGCTAGTGCAGGAACAAGTCACAAACTAAATTTCTCTTTCGAATTCCGGACACTGCAGATAACGTGTGAAACAATCCTGATAGGTGTAACTTGGCTAATAACACTGGGGGGGGGGGTCAAAACCGACCAGGGGAATTAGGATGCCTGTATTCTGCGTCGTGTAAATCGCAGGTTTTCATTTCTTTCTTCCTTTTTGTCTTTACACAGCCCAAATAATCGTTTAGAAAATACTTATATTCTTTATTTGCCACTCTTCAAGCAGTAACCAGAAGACTATTCTTAGGTAGAAAACAATTTGGAGGGGAATTCATTCCCCCTTGCACTCCCCAAGTTAGACCTATGACAATCCTCCTATTCTCGAAAATACGTATAACAAGTTACATTGCTAAAAGCTCTTGTTTTCTCGTTTTAATTGAAATTTGTGTGTGAAATATTTTACTAAAGACCCTACTTTCAAACATCCATAACATGTTCCGAACTGGATCCATGTTTAACAGAAGCACTCGATTAATGTATCATACTCGTGAGGTTAGGCAGATATCCTCTTTACCTGTGCACGCAATATCGAAAAGCCTGGAAATAAACGTATACTGTAGTGAGATGCTGATGTCACGTTATAAGCCAACTTTTACCTGTGATGAATCCTTTTCTTTCTAGAAATTTCCCTAAGTTCAATGTAACCTAAATGTAAATCTGATACAATTCATCCGACAAAGTTTAGTCTGCCGGCACAATGCCATATATAACGGAAAAGTGCTCAATAATTCGAAGGTGAAACATGAGAGATAACGAGCAGACTACTCGCCTATTTCTGTTTACTTCGTGCGTAGATAATGTTGCAACTCCCTTTGAAAATTTAACGTAAATAAATGAATGAATATATATATATATATATATATATTCCCTGAAACAGGTTCCCAGGCTTTGCCAGCTTGTTTTACAAAAGAATGTAAAGTGACAGCATTGGTGGAAGCACGGTGACAGGAGTAAACCGAAGCTTTCGGAGGACATGCGCCAGTGCGAAGTTGCCCACCACAAATCCCACACGGACTGTGCTGGACTTGAATCCGGTCTGCCGCGGTGACAGGCCTCCGAATAACCATGTATATGAAAAGTATTCTGTACACACAAAAATTCATTTTGTAGCTCACGGAGAACGCAGTTTGCTTCCATTAGAAAGGAACGCCATTCGGTGAATGCTGTATAGGGAAATATGGGTTGTTGATCGTTAGAAGCATTCGGAGGACATGTCGCGTGGGCGAAGTACTGAGCTCATAGTGTCAGAACCCGCGTCACATAAGAGTAAAATGTGCGGTTTTTCGGCAGACCACATGCTACGGGTTGGACAGCAATTATGTTGCTAGATTAACCTAATCGTACTGCGATTCCTTGCACCTTCCGGTTTTCTGTCGTGCACAACAGCAACAAATGCGTCGACAGCAACCTGGCCCTAACGACTGAGGTGATTGCCGCCACATCACGAGATACCACGCAGCCACCGCGCCGGCGTCCTCGTCCGTAGCTGGAGGGGGTCGTGACGAGCAGCTGGGCTAACGTTGCTGTCGTCGTGTGCGGCTGGCGAAGTGCCTGGACTCAACAGGTCGGCATGGTCAGCAGAGCCCGTCACTACGCAGATGCTCCAACGGAGAAACCGCGGGCAACTTCCACCACCTCACAAAGCGGTGGTCTCCGATCCACTAACGGCTTGCCTGGACGCCAATGGCACATACATCTGTACTGCCTACAATCCACGCTGCTACATCATACAGAAGGTGAGGTTAGGAGTGGAAGACAAGTTGCCATATGTGAACGGAACAGTGTTGTTTACAGCCTCTTCTGCACAGTGCCAGTGTTTGACATTGTCGTGTACCTCATAAGCGGCTAGGTGTGAGGTTCGCCTGTCCTTCTGTTGTGAGGTCAGGTCATGATATATACAGAAACTTTCCTTTCCTCCCCCCCTTTTGTATTATTTGTTGGTCCGTTCGCGCCATCTTGGATCGATACCAACTTGAACCGGGCGGCGCGCACGAGACGTCAAAAGTAACACGTGGGATGGGAGCGCCCGTGCCATATGGTAGCAAGAGTTGCGTTTCATAGCGTTAAATCGCGTTGCCACACCTCGTAACAACACGTATTTCTGTTAATTACTAGTAACAATTGTGTACAGTACAACCACATGCTACGTATAGGTCAATTCGTGTGTGGTCGATCTGATTAAAACAAAATTCCTTTGCACAAAATGTGCACAACATATTAGGAAGTAGACGTATGTTTCTGGATATCTAGGCGGACACGCGCTTTTCTCTCACACCCACGGGTCGACAACCGTCGTTTTGTTGCGGGTGGCAATTCTCGAGGGAAAAGCGGTCAACGAAGCCGAGCATTAAACCTTCGTTTTCAAAACCGAGATTAATAAGGCGTGGGACCTAACTTCCACTGTCCCCTTAATCTTTCATGTTGCAGTACGTAAGCACATTATCTGTATACCTTTATTATCATTCTGTTATTTTACGTGGAAATCCGGAAGGCACCGTGCGAAATCGAAACTCTTAGATGAGACGGGAAAGTGGCAAAGAGTGACGGCTGGATTCATCTGGCTCAGGATGGGCTGTTGTAAACACGGTAATGAAGTTCTATTTTGAAGGTGCGGGGATTTTGCCAGATGCAGGACTATTAGTTTCTCTATATAGAGTGTTACTATAGCCGTTATTTAGTGGACTATTTTACCACGGTGCCAGAATATCTGATTGCACAGCGTTGAATGGTAGAATGTCGATTTAACGAACGATGAACTGGAACACAGTTGGTAAGAAGCCGTCGTTATGTAATTGAAGTACTAAATGGCAATCGGGGTTAAGGTGCTGTGCTACAAATGGGAAGGTCGCTGGTTCGATCCCAGTTGGTGTCAGTGGATTTTTCATTGACATAAATTCCTTCCGATCGCACTATGGCCCTGGGGTCGATTCAGCCTCTAACAGAAATGAGTACCAGGAGTATTTTCTGGGGGTAAAGGCGGCCAGTGCGTAAGGCTGACAACCTTACCACCATCCTATGCCGTTGTCACGAAATCTGGGAAACTTAACTTCCTAAGAACCTTCTGGGCCTGTCCAGGCCTGTAATGGGACTGCTGTACCTTTACCTTTTACTAAATGGCAATCGCCCGGAGGGACTGAGGAAAGCTGTGATGAGACCTGACCTCACACTAGGAGGTGTTCTGGCCGAGATTCCCAACAGGCGCATCCTGAATATGATTGCTAGCTGTCCGGTTTTGAACTAGACGGCCCTGTATTTGTGTTCTGTGTCTGGGGGGGATCCAAAATATACCTAACACACATACATATATAACATGTACATTTGTCTGGTCGGCAGAATTTTATGACTTGTGTACGGTGTCTTTGTTGAAACCATCTGGAAACTTGATCCATATGTCAGAAACTGCTACAGGAGGCGCACAGTATGACAAGGCAAGTACTGTTTAGGAAATGCATTCATAACGATACGTAATAAAAGGAAATAAAGTAGCTACAATTATGTGTAGTTTGTTCGTTATTCATTTCTTTGTTCAGTTATTGCTGTGCATTCGCGTGTGGTCAGCAGCGGTTCAGTGTAGGTGGTATGAAGGTTGCACTTCTACGAATTATGGTTTCGTTCTCCTAGACTTTCTTGTCACCAAATATTCACAAATAGCCGGATAATCTGCATCAGGCATGGTGTTCGTGTGGGTCTCATGTCAGTGACGCCTGCAGGCCACGTACGTCAGTGAATCACAATGAGTGAATTAGAAGACAGGCGTAACATCACACAAACTGTGGTGTGTCGCCAGTTGCGTGGACAAGTAACCACCGTTTCCGTAGCTCTCAACTTCTGCATGCATATGAAGCATATGTAAATACTCTTTACATAATATATTTAATAATTTCACGTGTGTTATTTTATTTGGTTACGAGACCGCCACGCCAACAAGTGGCCGACGCGGAAAGCGAAAATGTTCGATCCAACGTCGCGAGCTGACGTCACTGTTACATCAGTCCGCTATAGTGTTTGCGGTCAACGTCGTAGTGCTGCCAGTATTCAGACAAAGTGTGTATCGTACCAAAACAGACTGTGTTGTGATGGGGTGGAAATACTACAACTTGAAACGGTAAGTTGTGTGTTCACGTTGCGTTATTTCTGAGCAGCAGCTTCAAACGCGCTGTGCATCTGTGTAGATATGCGTCCTGAGATTCCAGCGGGTTGGTGACCGTGCAGATTAAGAGCTATGCTACAGAATGTTGTCTGGAGCCTTCTGGTTGTGTCATTTGAAAGCGGAGAAAGGTGTGTGTGTGTGTGGGTTACATTTATCGGAGATCATCATATTTTCCCTTTCAGTCTGTCGTGATCGAAAACATACGCGTGCGCTTTGTTCTGTTCGTGTTAAGCTGTCCAAATGAACGAGTACGCCCACGGTAATTTAGGCGCATTTTGAGATATGGAAACTTTTATTTACGTTGTACCCATATGGAGATGGATGGAACGATGGGTGGTGGTACTGCTGCTGTTGCTGCCACTGCTCTGGTGGTCGTAAATAGGAAACTGAAGGAACGGATGACAGCAGAGAGTTAAGTATGATGGTGTAAGTCGGTAGTGTACCGTATTGAGTATGAGAAAAAAATAATCTTCAGTATAAGTGTGTTCGCTGGACACGCTACCACAGCGGTGTACAAATCCCGGTCGCCAGGTCGAATGGCGACTAAATATTGTACGATGGCACCTAATATTTGTGGGTCCTCAGTGTGGACCATACTTCATGTCGCCCTTCTGGCACTTAGAATTTTGAGGTGGCTGCTAGATTTCTGGGAAGTCTGTGCGCCGCTGCTGTACCAACAGATGATGATACAAAATAAATTAGCGTAGGTGTTATTTAATACATGCACCGTGCATCTTTGAATATTGTGTGCTATGACCAACAAATTCGCAATTATCTCGCAAATTATCACACTCCTACATATTTCGACACTATCGTGTCATCCTCAGGGAGCTTGTAATCAATAGGTTGCCAAGTTACACAAGTATTTAAAATGCAGCTGTTCGTAATACATTTTATAATTAAGATGTTTCACATAAGCTTTATGCAGGTTCTAATACTATAGTCATTGAAATATCAATATTATAAAATCTCTAAAACATTAAAATTGTCCTATTTACAATAAAATGGACTAAAATCTTTTTATTGCTACAATTCTCACGAAGTCAGTCTGTGTGGTGGCCGTATATACACTGTGTAATAAATATCGACTTTATTAAATGGATGTGTGTGTACATACATATATATATATATATTATATAGCGGATATGTCGAATATATTTAATGGTGGACTCACATGTACCGGGGTGCTGATAAGTCCTTACCCCGACCAGGAAGGAAACAACCTGCGCCTGCCAAAAGTGTGATGGGCAGAGGAATGGATTGATTTGGCTAGGGTAGGTACAGGTGGTGGACCCTTATGAATGTGGTAATGAACCTCCTCCAAGTTCCATAAAATGCGGGGAATGTAGCTTGTTTCATTCCTGGTGGGGCTAAAGACTTATCAGTACCCGTGTGTAGGAGCGTGATAATTTGCGAGATAATTGTGCATTGGTCACAGTACAAAATAATAAAAATTACGTAGTTTCTTTTGTTGAAATCGTAGCTTATCGTAACATATTTCAGGGGCGTTTTATTGCCTTAATGTTCTGTCATTACAAGTGAGAGAAAACACGCTGTTATTTAGGCCTACAAAACCTGATACCGTTCGACACTCGGTACTGAAATACGCAGTACAGAACATTCAGTCAGTGGTGGACCCATAGCTAGACCCTTAACGTAGTGGGGGCAGCGGCTTCCAGTGCTGGTGCATATAAGTAGATACGTTTATATACATATATAATGCTGTATTTTACATGTACGGTATATATTTTATTTACACACAAGCATAAAAACCGCCTTTGTCAAGACCACGAAATCAGCACCGTAATTACATAATGCGCCCTATAACACTGCACAAAACACCTTGCATATACATACGCTTTTGAAAATGAGTTGTTTCCAACCTTGCCAGTTCAATGGAGGCAACACGTGCTTGCGTTAGGATGCCGCGCGTTTTGAAAGAGCTGATCAGCACGTTTTTCTTTGATATTTTACATATTCCTAGCGGGTGCAAGTGACTGCTGGCTACGGGTCTGATTATTGCTACATATGCCGTTATTTGCAGTTCAAATTTATGGACATTTTAATGCTTCTTATGTGCGAGTACAGTTGAGAAAACAAAATGGGTATGGTAATCTTGGGTCTCCGTTTGATATAGCAGATCTCGTGTGTCGGTTCCCTTCGGCTTTCCTGGAGTATTAACGTAGCCCTCTCACCCGACCGCGCACAATCGCGGCGGAATAGCTGCGGGAGGTGACAACACGGTATTTGCCAGATAAAATAAGGACCCTGAACAGCAGCGCTTGGCGCAGGGGCTCAGTTTCTGCAACTGCAAAGAACTTTAGAGGATGTTTGGAAGCGAACGTAGCCTGTTGTTAAGTTAAATATAATTGTGAGGCGCAATGCTTCATTGCTGTAGTTTAAAATGGCAAGCATTGTCGTCTTGTTAAATGTCATGTATAGTGATTGATTATTTCACACCAAACAGCTTAGTTCCGTGCTTTACATTCAGACAACCTTGCAGGATGGACCACATGTCCTGAGGATTCGTTACTCCTCAACCTTCCCTGGCCACTATCGAAATTCTTTACAAATAAGTCAGAGACACTTCCTCTTCAGCCTGGTCTTGATGGCTGTTGTCGTCACATTTCATTTTGCTATATGACCTTTACAGTTCTTAGACAGTCGTTAGATAAAACGAATGAGTGTATTCTCAAATATCGTCTAGCGTAGTATGGCTTATTACAGTTAATGATGTTTTGCTGTAGAAGAGATACTGCTCTGTTATTGTTATATACATAATCTTGTTTTGCTGTACTTATCGCTGCGTGGTGCTCAAATGTTGCTTTTCACGGAGAATTTGTTACTGCTTATGTGGTTCGCCGGAAGATAACACAATTATCTTCTGCTGTATGAGGGATAGAGAGAGAGAGATAGAGGGAGAGTCTTATCTTTAGATTCTGTATTGCTCACAACTGAACCATAGATAACGGTCCCTTGCTATGTTTGAGTGTGAAACCATGTCCAAAAGAGACCGCCACCGAGCTCGATGCCCTGTAAGCCGAATCCACTCAGCAATGTCAAACTATGTACTCTCACTTCGTTGCAAGAGAATCCTTCCATTTACGTTGTCTTTCAGTTGGTCTGTTCCTGTCAGATTGTACAGCATCACGTCTCTTTTGAATACGGTACTGAATTGTCAAGTTCCATGAGGAGCGGAAATTTTCTGATTACGTGGGCGACTGGTAACTTCTCAAGGACTCTGCTCGATGGAGTTGGTTCCTTGATGGGTGTGTTAGTTGCTCTGTTTGTTGTTTCTCACCACCATAACGGCACGTAGCAGAGTGGAGGTGTAGCTCCACTAATGCTGAGCCTCAGCTCTGGATGTAGGTGAGTGGTCAGCTTCACGCCCCGGCCATGGGAAGAACCGCCGGTGCCCATTGAGAAGAAGACTGGGTTGGCCTCACAACCGGTTTGGACAATCTGGAGAAGAAAAAACTTTTGCCTTTATCAGTAATCGGTAAAGAGTAGGCTGCCTATTATAAAGCTCCTCATTATGAAATTTTTTCCATCCTGTTGTGTCATTCTCTCTCTTCCATCCACATGTTCTCAGCACTGTTTTCTGTTTTCCAGCTACGAAATTTTCTATCCCAAAAGGAAAATATTTTAGTCAGAGGGGTTGTAAGAACCAGCGACGATAACCAGTAGCAAGGTTACTAAACGCCTTGACCTTGTAGTCACTTGACCAAAAAAAACCCCCTAAGGACTCAATTTCCCAATGCTTCCGATTTACGGAGGGTATTGCTTGCTTTATTTGAAGGTCACGAGCTTCGCCAGCTTTTTCTTTTCTTAGGAGCGGATTGTAGATGAAGATGATTATGGAGAGTTGATGGAATGATACTGAGAAGAGAAACCAGATTGCTTTGTTTACAACAAATCTCACATTGACTGAACCGGCATCGAACCCGGATCTATTAGCACACCGTATTTAGAGATATAATTTGTATCTCACAAAGAACACGGTATGCTTCCATTAGAAAGGCCATTTGGAGAATGCTGTGTAGGGAAACATCGCTGTGAATCGTAAGCATCGTATGGTTCCCATAAATACACCGTATTGGGGCTTGGTACAGAGTTTCTAGCGTTAAACCTGGCGGTGTATATGGTAACCACTGAGCGTTAAAGGGATAAAACCACGAAACTTTTCCGTCGTGCTGTTATCGCCATTGCCAGAATGGGATATCCGCAATGAATCTGTATTGTTCTGTGTGACGTGGGACGAACGGAAACATCTGGTCCTTTTCCAACAAGGTCAGTTGTTATATTCAGTTTTTTTTATATAAAACTGTGACAGTGTCTGTCTGTCTGTCGTAACATATCCGTGTATTGCCAAACAGCCGGTTAAATATTCTATTATAGATGTGTTTAGCGGGTTATTTCATCTTTGCAAGTTACGTAATGTCAAAAGGTAGGAACGATTTTTTAATTATGAACCTGACATGAGGCGGTTACGGCATGCCATATATGTTGCAGCGTTTGGAGTAACTGAGGGTAACCATTAGAAACCTCATCCAAGATAACCAATTTTCAGACTGGGAATTTTTGAATATGAGGCAGAATTGTTAACCACTCCGGAGCGAAATTCGGTTTAAAAATATTCAGACAGGAAGTAATGGGAAGAATACAGTAACACGCGGACTTTCAGTGTCTGTCATGGAGGTGAAAGAGAAATACCTGTAAGTTAACGACCATACAAGGTATTGTCCATTGAGGTCTTATTGACGTGTAAGCCTACAAGACTGGACTGCCAGTTTACCCAGACGGTGTCGTCGTGAATCGCTTCGGGGGTGATTTCTGAAGGCCACGGTCCAACACAGCACAGTCGCGTGTACTTCCAAACCCATCGAATAGTCAGCTGTAAACAACGAAGGAGGTAACCGGCCAGTTAATCACAAAGGGTTAGGAGAGAGTCTTCCAGTGGATCCCTAGCCAATGTGGGATACCCCGCAATGACACGGTCGACACCCTAGCCAAAGATGCATTCCATTTGCTATCTCCTGAAGAGTTGGCCACCTACCAACAGGCAGTTGCAGCATTACAAAAAATAGTGCTCTTCAAGTATTAGGTGTCCATACACAAAAGTGAAAGACAAAGCCTGGGAGACAATACGGGAGAACGAAATTCCATCTGTTCTACCTAGAAGTGTCTTCGCTGCTAATTTTCGCCTTATCACTGCACGTGACTGCGTACAGCGCCACATGAACAGGATTGGAATGCAGACTTCTTCGATTTGCCCAGTGTGCGTCGGCGCGATAGAAATGGAACGTGACCACATCCAACGACACCGGAGTTTGACAGCTAACATGGACAGTGCCAACGACCGGGTTAAATAGTGGAACCTGTCAAAATCGTATTGGAGTGCAAGAAAGAAAACAAGAGACATCCCTCTAACTGGCTTAGGATATAAAAACACAGTACATTCGGTGCACAATTCTGTACATGTAACGTGGGATACGACGAACTACGGGCGACATGGTGTGGCTCAAAGCGATTCGGCTTTTTCCGGCCACGACGCGTACTTGCTATAAGGCAACCACAGCATCCGGTCTTAAATTCGATGTTTTCCATCCCGAAGTGTTATAACATATAAATACAACACGTCAGTCGATAACACAACACTTTATTTATATACAAAAATTATATATTTTGTCAGTGCGACATGTTTTGACCTTATAAGGTCATCCTCAGGCCCTCCAAGAAGACAGATCCAAGAATAGTTTACGTTTCATTGCATCCTGGGATCCCAAATGCTTACAAGTTTTTGTTAGAGAAGTGTAAAATACATAAGCAAATTTGGAAGTGAGCTGTGCTGCAGGTGAGGTTTTCTGGAATTTTCTTTTGGCATAATTAGGGATGATTTTCTTTGCGAGGCATTGCCTATTGAAATAGATATTTGCACATTTTAAAAGCTTGGATCTTGTGTTCTTGTACCGATTGATGGAACTTGTCTGACCGACTATAAATTTGATGTTTTCCATCCCGAAGTGTTATGTATTTTACACTTCTCTAACAAAAACTTGTAAGCATTTGGGATCCCACAATGCAATGAAACATAAACAGCTCTTGGATCCGTTTTCTTGGAGGGCCTGAGAATGACCTTATAAGGTCGAAACATGTCGCCCTGACAAAATATATTATTTTTGTATGTATACCTAAAGTGTTGTGTTATCGACTGACGTGTTGTATTTATATCCGGTCTTAGATGTGTGAATTGGCCTTTACACACGTAAATATACATATTTATATTATGCTGTAAGCCTAGTAGTCCGATTTACCTCCAACGTTTCGTACTGTCAGCATGTTTGTAACTTAATAAAGAGAGACCAACTTGATGTCACTTGCTTTTTTATTTCATTATTTAATGCTCAGCATGTTTCGGATGTTAATACATCCATCCTCATGGGCTTGCGACTTATTTGTTGAGTTATTTCATG
>Ga0123354_10016407_pt1 | contig 11608 bp, 5 predicted proteins | sample TergutLab28metaG_2_FD_97872 | JGI IMG/M metagenome (GOLD analysis project Ga0123354, IMG submission 97872) | Labiotermes labralis P4 segment gut microbial communities from Petit-Saut dam, French Guiana - Lab288 P4 | ecosystem: Host-associated > Arthropoda: Insects > Digestive system > Gut ... | reverse complement strand
GAGCACATACCATATTTAAAATATTCAGTACCTATATTTGTTGAATAAATATATGAAATGCAACTTTAGAGGTTAGCGGTGCGGTACGACCACTATAGTTGACATTAGGCGTCAAAAGGTTAAACATCTGCATAAAGGTGCAGCATTGAGTGTTTAAAGAACATATGAACAAAACTGTAAGCATGTGACCATACTGCTTTGGTTTATCCGAAATACTGCTGATCTTGACATCAAGAGGTGACTCAGTTTCTTAATCATATTCATTCTGTGGCATAAAATGAAATAGAAAAGAATAGCATTTGGGTTCGAGCCATTAAAGGCCCAATGCACCTAGGCCTGAAAGGCCCTTTGTGCCCCATACTCTGATACTAGGTTAAAGGAGCCCAGTTCCTTTACCAAAGTTCCATATGGCCCCTATACTTAAATTCATAACAGCCTTATGGTCCAAAAAGGAAGAAACCAGATATGCATGTCTGAGTGAGGCTACATTCTGTGGCACACACAATACTGTAGCCAAAAATCTGATATATTAAATAATTTGGTCACTTTCATCTGCATGTAACTTCTTTTCCAGCAACACTGTTGCCAATTGCACATAAAGTGGACCCAGCACCCCTGATGCCGTGAGTCACTTACATGGCTGCCTCATTCATTAATCAATAACAGTACACTGACTAATTTTCCATTCAGTGCTCATTCGGACACTTAACTGGCATAAGCATGTAATTACTGTCTGAAGAAATAAGTTGGTATCAGGCACAGTATAATAGGCAAAGTCAAATCTCTTTGCAAGGATGGGCATTCTATATCCAGAAACATGCAGCCACTACAGTTCTTTGAGTTACCCTTTGCATAGATGATATGGCTGGTGGCTGGCAAGCAACTTCTAAATTATCAAAGCAGAAGGGAAAAGATAAGTAAGCCTGGTAACGATGCCTACAAATCCACTTCCATATCATTCTAAATGGAAACTTTGTTAAATAGTATTTTGTGATGCTGTCCAAATTGTCTCATTTCTAAATAAACAATACCTAAAATAAATCTTGTGAAATTACACCCACTGTGACAAAAATATTTAACATTAAAATAACTGTAAGCAGCTGCCAGGATTAAATTCTGTGCTTCTTATATTACAGAACTAATATCCAAAGCCAAATTAACATTTCAGAGTTCCACTTTACCTAAAAATAACTTTAGACCTATTATATTGATGTGACCAAAATGAATGGGAGTGACAAGCAGGCCTACCTGATAATATGTGTAGAACGTACATAGAGGGTGTACTAGCCTAGCACTGGAGAGTTACAGAAAATACAGGGTGATTCAGGAGGAAATACCAATATTTCTGGAGGTGACAGTATTGCTCATAGTAAGAAAAAAGTGCATATGAACATATGTCTAATTCTGAATGGTTACCGTGACAGAGCTGTTTAAAGCACGCAAGCACTCCAGACCTAACTCCATTATATTTTTTTTGTTCATGAAGCTGGATGAAGATCCAAGTTTATAAAAGAAAGGTGAATACAAGAGATGAATTGCTTGCTTGCATTCTGGATGCCTCTGCCCCATAAAGAAACATGAAGAAAAACTCAAGATGAACAACATGCAATCCTCACACACGAGTTGCAAAGTGCATTGAGGCTGGTGGTGGGATTTTCATACATTTATTGTGAACTGTTACAAATATGACTTCTCTGTGTAACAAAATCTGTCATTTAGACATTAAACTCAAGTTCAAATAAAATTAACAATAAGTAATTTCTCTTTATTGCCACTCAAATGCTTTTGTACCTGTAGCTTCAAATAGCTCCATCTTGATAACCATTCAGAATTATACTGACCTTTCCTCCTGAATCACCCCGTATATCTTGTCTCGAATACTAATATATGAAAACAGTATTCAGAAAAGGACTGGCTAATTGTTAACACTCTCTCTCTCTCTCTCTCTCTCTCTCTCTCTCTCAGGAGTTAAACCTTGACCATTCAGTGATCCCTTTATCAACAAAGGTACCTCAGCTCTGCAAAATGTAGATGATAACATTACCATCATAAGGCATCACTGGAAATAAAAAGATGACATCTAGGCCCCTTAACACCATAAAAAGATAGACTGCAGAACACATTGCCTTTTCCAAAATTATTTCTTTCTGATATCTCTAAATCTCCATTTTAATGTATAAGAACCACAAGCCTAGCAGTGATTTTTAAACATGAATCCCCATGTTGCTAGATTGACTCAAAAGGTGACTCTTGCAATGATAAATTGCAGTAACAATGACACCCTTACAAAATAAAACCACAAACGATGTGCACAATTTCAATCAACCACACAATTCAAATACCTAAAATATTGTTGTAACAAAAATGAAACAAGTTACTTACTTTTCACTGGCATGGCTAGTTTCTCCAAAAGAACTCTCCTTGATGCAGTCTGGATTATCACAGTTATGTACCGTCTGTGGTGGGAAAAAAGAATGGTATATAAACTGCTGTGATATATCAGTATTAGAATTTACTGCTTACAACAAGGAATAATTAGAAAAATGTATTACTAAATGTTTCAAATATACTATGAGGATGCTATTCACTTTATACAACTAACTCATTACATCTACCTCCCATCCTCACAAACCCTCCAGATCCATCTTCCACAGTGCTCCCAATGGACATTCTCCATCAGTTTTCCATACAAAATTCTGTAAATTCCTTCTTTCCTCCATTCTAGTTATATGTCCAACACATCATAATCTCACACATTTCACTAACCTAAGAACACCAAGTGACCCGCATTTCACATTATTCATTATACAGTTCTCTCAACCTAACTACTCACTAACTGTATTATAAATTAAAATCCAGCTCTCATTATGGGGTAAAATTCAGATGGAAACAGAAGTCACTTGGCATCACACATGGCTAGGGAACCAGCAAAATGCTTGGCATCACAGATCGAATATGCTACACTTAACAGCACAGTGTCATAATACAGCAACAACTGACAAGCCTGTGTTTTTATTATCTCGGAGTGGGATGATACTAAGTCCATTGATACTGAAGCTACTAACTGTATTAGCTCCAAATGACAGGTGAATGAATATGGAGCATTGGTAGAATGAGAACTGACAAAGGAAAACCATGTAACTCAAATAAACCTATACCACTGCAACTTTGTTCATTATAAATCCCAGGACTCTGTGGTGTGAAGTCGGCAACTAATTGACTGAGCTAACTCCAATTTTTCATCATGTCCCCAACAATTTCTTGGACATTACAGAATGAACAATAAAACATAGACGCCATGACCACCTAAATTCAAGATGCACATCATGTTGATTAACTACCCCCTTACACCCCTCCCTCACCCCAAAAAAGTTTTGTCATTTCTTCACCACAGCATCCTTCCCTCTGTTGGAAAATCATAATGGCCAATAACGCTTACACTCAGCATTAATACTATATGATCATGTAATGATGCTAAACCCATAATTTTTATTATTTCATGCAATGAGACAAAAAGAAATGAATTTTGTGTTCAAAACTAACAGCCTATTGGACATATTTTGAATCAAACTCATTTGTCAAGTGCTACTGTATATGACAGCTTCTTCCAATGCTGTATGAGACACCATTTATTCAAGGCACAACAAATATCAATTCCCTGCCCAAATTTTATGTTAAGTCCATCTTAAAATTGAGCAAACCTCTCCAGTACATTGAATAGTAAAAAAACTAACCAGAAAAATGCCATTTATGATTGCACATACTATATTTAAATTCTACCCCACTCCTACCCCAACTTTTTGATGTCCTGAATTTACCTGCTAACTTTCAATATGAGATTATACACCTGGAGATTGAAACTTCGTCACAAATCATTATTAGCACTTGTTTTGGATAGCAAATCTATTTTAAGGCATTAATTTCTGTGCACTCTCTTTCATACCTTCAGAATTAAATACAAATTCAATCCTTGCTCTCCTACAACAGTGACATTTATGAATTCTAATTAAAAATAACATTATCTCTTAACCACCTGAAACAACCAATTCCATGACGCTGTCTTTCTTGAGAACCCAAGTAACCCTTCAATGCCAGCTTCTGTAAACTGTATGGACCTTGCATTCTTCACATGCTACTGGCCTTGGTGCACTGTACAGTCATTAACACATTTAGGGGTACTCCAAAATCAAAACCTCCCTGGCCTGGACAATAGACGAAATTTAAACCACAGCATCAAAGAAGGGTTAATGATCATTCAGCGAGTCCAGAAATCTCTCACTGTAGGGAACTTCAAGGTCCATTACCGGGTACAACAGCCCAATACCTTCTCTAATTTGAGCCTTATTGCTCTATGTTCCATTTTAATATTATCAGGTCATCTATGCCAAGGTCTTCCAAGCGGCGTCCTCCCATCAGGTTTTCCATAATAATTCTATATGCATTTGTTATCATCCTTATACATGCTTCAAACCCCAGCATCTCACCTTCTCGATTTTATCACCCTAATAGTCACTAGTAAGGAATTCAAATTACGTCAACTCCTCATCATACAATTTCCTCTAGTCTCCTGTTTTTCCCTCCTTCTCAGATCACTACATCCTCAGTACCTTGCTCACACACTAACCATACCTCTATGTTATTCATAATATCCATGATGTCCCACGCTCTTGAGACATCTGCATAGTGGGAAGTCATGGGTTCCACAGTGTCACCATCTCTCTGGAGTGTCTTATCATTGTGTGACAATTCTCCTGCAACACAGACACATTTGCATGTTATCAGTGACACTGAATATACTGTGATAAGCACACCACACATACTGGAATACATCCACAAACTGTTTAATTATATTGCAATTCTGGAAATTTACTAACAGTTTCAAAAACTTTCACTCTTCACCACCAAAAAGTCCTCACCCCCGGAAAGCAGATCCAATAATTTTACTGTCATCTGAAAAAGGAAATTAAACCACACCTCTACACAGCACTGCAAAGACAGTCGCAATGGTTGCAACTGTACACAAATTTTCAGGAATCCTATAAAATGCTCAGCAATGAATACCTGTGCCCTTAATATATTCACATATTTCTGAAATTTCAGGAAACCAAAGTGAATTCACTTTACAGATATTCCCCTATTCCCCATGGACTACACTTTTCAGTTGCGTACCTCCAAATTTACGATTGCTATGCAAAGAGTGCTCGGTATGCTGATATATGCAATTATTCATTACATTTAACATGATGTTCTCAGAACAAATTATAATTCCTAACTCCCAAATCTCCTTCAAGGTATATGGTAAAGCCAATAGTAAATACAAACTAATAATTATGCAATTTACTGATCCTTTACTGTGCAAAATTTCCTCTAATAAAAACTGTGGCTTCATTAAATTTGTCTGACATAACTTCAAAGTAGTGCACTAATGCTTTGTTTATAAACATTAATGTACAAAAATCATTTGATGCAGAATTTATATCACTTCATACACTGAAATTTCTACCCATCATTCCTGTACATGTCATTACCATTTCACGTCTTCTGGTCCCAAAATATCACATATATAAAGAGTTTATACCTACATCAGATCCATCATTCCTCAAAATGTTGTATTAGCGCATCAATTTTCAGAGTCCTCAGTCCTGACCCACAACATTCCCAAAATGATGATTTCTGAATAGAAAATAACAAAAAGTAATGTGATGTTTTTGGAACATAGAGTAGTGGTAAACTACCTATACTGATAATCACCATCACAGCCATCATGGTACTTAAAAAATGTCACAACACATCAGCCAAGTGAAGAATGATGGTTGGGCAGTAGAGGTGAGACACACAGAAGTTGTATGGAGGCATATCTGAGACCTATGTTCTGCAGTTACTAGTGGCACTGTATTGCGTTATGCTTTTCGCTTTGTTAAGTGTGGCAATTAACATCTGTGTGAGTTAGTGTTATTATTTCTATTATTACTTGTTGTTATTCCCATTTTCCTCTTATTATTTCCTGCATACACGGTCTACACACTGAAGCTTGCCATGTCATGTTTCACACAACACATGTGGATGCTGTAAGAATGGCTAAGCTACTGCAGATGTGGAGGAGAATCCAACTGAGAAATGTATCAACACTGCTAAATACCTCAGATTAGCACCACAACATTAACCCTTTGATGATGGAATTAAATGCCCCTCTGCAACGCTGCCTGCCAGAATTTTTTACTGGGGATTTTTAATTTTTATGCCTACTCTTAGATAAAAAAGCATATGTCATAGACTTTTCCTTCAAATTTAATGAAATAAAATTTTGCTGTCTGCTTATGAATTGGTTAATCCGGGAAAAAAAGTTCACCTATTTTTATAATAAATTTAGGCCTGTGAATCGCATGCATTATATGAAATGTGGTGTAAGTAGTTCATTACTCACATAATTCTGGTTGCTGCTGCAGGTCTGTGGCACCTTGGATCACTACTTTATCACGACACACATTATTCACGACAAGGGTGATTTACAAATTTACTTTTGTGTGATATTTCTTGAAACAAGGCACCACAAACAGGCCCACATCACATCTGGCGCACTTATAGACTGTTCGCTTTCTTTGGCCATGAGAAGAACACAGACGGCACTGGAGATGTGTAGAAGATTTCGCAGGCCATTGTTTATTATGACGACTCTTGAGTCGCAAAACATTTGTTGCAGCTGCACTTGGTCTTCCAATCAAACTGGGGGTGGGGCGATCTTGGCTCTTTCCAGCTTCCTCAATCAGATTCCTCACCAGAAGGAGCCTGAAATCTCGGTGGGTATATTTAGCCCCACATGAAGCTGTTAGCCATACGATCAGAACTGTCAACATAACCCATGTGTCGGTTGTATCATTCCATGATATGAGGTTTCATGGGGCAGTTGCTGTCATCACAAAAATTTCCTTCTGCTGGTGGTGGGTTCATGTCTGTCCTTCCAAACTAATGCGATCAAACATCCTCTAGTCCTCACCCTTACATCACCCCTTTTCAATTTCAGTTGTTTTGGTCCAAAGTCACTGGGCATGTCTCTTCTGTTGGGCCGCACTGTCCCTCAAGAATTTATCTTACATCTGTCCAAATCATCAAAAAGTCTGGGGGGACGAAAAGAAATTGTCCATAAATATTTTGTGTCCTACACCTTCAACTCTGCTAGTCAAATGTCTAACAGTTTCATGTGTTGCAGTCATGTCATCAGTGGTGAAGTACAATCTCATGTCATATGTATACCCTGATTCATCGCAGAGTTTGTAAATTTTGATGCTGAAACGATTGCTTTTCTTTGGAATGTACTGCCTGAAGATAACCCTTCCCTTGAATTTTACAATTACCTCGCCCGCTGCCAAATGCTCCGAGGGGTTACAGAAATTAGCATAAGCCTCATTCAGCTTGTCAAAGACAGTCCTTAGTTTCCATAGTCAGTCATATTCTTCGCCTTCATCAGATCTCTGTGAATTGTCTGCAAAATGCTGCAAACGCAGTATGTGTAATCTGTCTCGTACCATGGTCTCGCTGTAAAACGGATTGTGTAGCTGTCTAAGTCTCAACCAGTAGTCATGTAGTGTGTCTTTCAATTTGTGTCCCATCTGCAGAGCTAAGGCAATGAAAGTCATCATGTCTGGCATCGTAATATCAGGCAGTCGGCGGGTAGGTCTGGCTTGTCTTTCTAAGTGTTGCTGGTAGTATACGTTGGTCTGTTCAATCAGCAGATGAAAAATTTCTGTGAAAAACAACATCAACACAGACATTGGTGAGCTGTCTTTGTTGATGTATGGAGCCTCACTTTTTTCACACCTTTTGCTAGACCGACAAAAGGATGAATATTTGTGTTCCTTCCTTGAGGTGGTCCCCAGGTTGGTAATCCACCACTCGTTGCAGCCTGTGTTTCAGTATCTGCTGAGGCTTGTTGTTGTAGTTGTAGTTGTTGTTGTTGTTGTTGATCCTCTTCTTCTTCCTCCTCTTCAAAATCATTAGCCTCAGAACCTGATTCAGAGTCGGTGTCAGCAACCAGAATTTCACTGATACCTTCCTCATCAAGTGTTATTTTTTTCCTGGCCATTGAGATAGACACGTACAATGGACTGCTTTGTTTACACTCCTCTGTAGGTCTGGCACAGTTCAGGAACCTAACGCAGCTTACATATGAATGGCTTCTACAGTGACAACAAAACAAATCTAAAGCTACGATGTAACTGCGCATGAATTTCCAGCTATTCAAGGGTGCCCAACATGATGTTACTAGATTGACGGCTGTATGTTGCATGTTACTACCCCACAACCTCTACAGAATACCCCAGCACTACAAGAGACATGTGTGTGGGCCCTTCTGTAGCTGCAAACATCGAGTTTTGTGGATATCTCTGATTTTTTAGCATTAGTTTTGTCTGAATTATATGAGTACAGTACGCCACTGACAACCTTTCTGGTCAATGACTAGTGTTCGCTTCATAAGCCAGTGTTGATATTTCAACCCACAGTGAACCCTAGAACAAGCAATATTGAAAGCGAGCGTGTCAGAACCGTATTAGTCAGCTGGGAAAAAGATGCAGTTACGGGAAGTGGCGACATATACATCAGTGTTTTGGAGGGGTTTAGGAGGTGGAGGGGGTACATTCTGGCCCTTGAATGAAAGCCTGACCTTCAAGAGTCCAGATGCATAGTGATCCACAGCAGTTAACCAAACAGAAGTGAACAAAATTCCTCCAAATTTCAATACACTGTTTGCGGCCACTTTAGTGGCTGTTCGGCTATTTAAAGGGCTCAATGCGCGGCCACTTTAGTGGCCATTGGGCATTAAAGGGTTAAACTTCATACTTAAGAAATGGGGAATTTGAGAAAAAAATGACAAGGGCATCATGTCGTGTAAGAAAATGAAGACAGAGAGAGAATCTCCTTTCTGCAAGCTTGAGTGTCTTGCTAGCTTGGCAGCACCATACCACACAGACATCAGACACTCATACCGATGGCAACACCTTATGTGCAAGAACAAGGAAAATAGCTTACAGAATGCAAACTGACAATTTTGTTGCACCAAATGGAGGGATATGAAGACTGAAAGATCATCAAGTTCTAGCATACAAGAAGCTAACTCAGAGAACACACTGTCATTCACAATGATATGAGGGACATGTGACTTGACAGACTACCAACATTACTGGAGGGATATAAACCATGGGAAATACATAACACAGTAGAGCCCAGCCTCTTCTACAGTTGCCTCGGAGACAGAGTACTGATATTGAAATGCCAGTCCTGCTACATGCAGCAAAGTGCCAAACACAGGATAACAGTGCTCCACTGTGTGAAAAGTGATAGCAGTAACAAGCAAGTGCCAATTCTGATTGGAAAATCATTGCAGCTACATTATTTTAAAATGATAAAAACACCTTTAAATACTACGCAAATAAAAAGGAATGGTTCACCACAACCATTTTTACAGGGTTTCTCAAGGGTGCTCAATGCTCCCAAAGGTAGAAATATTTTGCTGTTTGTGAACAAATGTGCCATTCACTGCAAGGTACATCATTTCTAAGGATCATAAAAAGTTGTGTATTATCCATCAAACTGCACAAGTGTGTTTTGGCCTTTTGAATTGGGCATCATAAAATGTTTCAAGCAGTTTTACAGGAAGAACCTAGTACTGACAGCTGTTTGCCTTTTGGACTCAGGGCAGGACATCAAACTGAAAATCAATGTTTTGCAAGAGACACATTTCACAGCAGCCACACTAATAGTTTTAGGACATGTCATGCAGCTGACATTTATAAACTGCTTTCTTCAGTGCAGCTATGGGCATAAACTTAACACGGAAGCTGACTCAAACTCCTGTACTGGAAAACAGGATGATGACTTCCATGCAGAATGGATTTGACTAGGCATTTAGGATGTTCTTATGTACATGTGTGGGCCGGGTAGCTCAGCCAGTATATCGTCTGACTACGGGCTGGACAGTCCTGGATCGAAGCCTGGTGCAGACGAGATTTTCCACCCATCCAGATCGGCCCTGAGGCCCCACCCAGCCTCCTGTAAAATGGGTACCAGGTCTTTCCCAGGGGTAAAGCGCAGCTGGGACGTGCTGCTGACCACTCACCCCCTTCTAGTGCCGCTATCATGGAAGAGTAGAGCTATACCTCTACTCACCCTCTGGTACCCACCAGGCCTGTAATGGGATCACTTTACCTTTACCTTCTTTTTATGTAGATGTACACAGACAACCTTATCACATGCAGCATTTCCAGCATTAATGAGATATATGATGCTCAAAAGAGTAGTGGGAAACAAACATGTCTGTGAACCAGTGCCTAGTTTTACCAAATGCATGCTGCTTACAAACACTCTTAAGTCATTCTTTTATGAACATGGCATTAGCAGGATGAACAGAACACTGTGAACTTGGACACTGTTTTGTGCAAAATATAATGCTTCGACTAAACAGTTGTCAATCACAGACTTCTTGGGAAAAAAGTTACTTCCAAACAAGGGCTAAGGCACCTTTGTGCTTGTTTACTATTTTCATGGCGTAAGTGACAAATGTATGTGTTTCATTTTTTGTTGTTGTTTTGTGTTTCTAACACATTTTAATGCTTTCAGCAACAGCTATTTTCCTGTGTTTAACAGTTTTCCCCACAGTCCCTTCAGAAATGATGGATAAAGGGTTTACAGTAGCTTGTAATAATATAAGAAACAGACCACCTGTAGGCTTATAAATGACCAGAGAACCCTCAATATAAGAGTCAAGGTGTGTACATCATTCTGTATGTTGACCAAACAAATTTAAAAGACATGTTACTAAGATGGAAGATGACCTGTAATCCAACACAATGTCCTGTTAAACCAAGAGTTCTGCTCAAATAAGACAAAGTTCTAACCAATACATCATGCCACAAAAAACCTTTACTTTATCATGGGGTTTGTAATGAACTCTGTGCCTGAATTACTTCAGCATGAAAGATTTTCTAAAATTACATCATGAAGCCAAGTATTCCCCCTGCCACAGCACTTCATACCCCAAACAGCCATGAATTCCTACTACTAACAAGACAATTAGCACACCACAGAAAAAGCAACAAGGAATGGTATTTGTCCTCACACACAAACGTGTCCATTCTCATGAGGAGAGAAAAAGTCATCAAGATGAAGATTCAGGTCTTCTGAGACATAATGCTGTGTCGCTGGGCGAGGGTTCCCATTGTTTTGCTGGAATAAGTGACCTCAGCTGCAAGGGTCTAGGGTGCCAAAAGAATGCCAAACACAAGGTGCACAGAGGAAACATTGAAGATCAAGGCACTACATTCCTTCAAAATGTTGGAAACCACTTGTCCAGTGACATACGATTATACTAAAATGTCACATTAAGCTGATAATACAGAGCTAGCAGTTGGTCAGTCTAAAAGACCAATAATCTCTAGACTTCTACACAATTGCCATGTGAAAACCAATTCTGCCACTTACTTACTCCATGGTGCAGAGTCCTTCTTGAGAAGCTAACTGGTTTGCAGCTAGTCAAGAAATTCCCCGCATTTCACGGAACCCGAAGGTTCATTACCACACTCACAAGCACCCGCCACCTGTCCCTATCCTCGGCCAG
>Ga0123354_10016406_pt1 | contig 11608 bp, 8 predicted proteins | sample TergutLab28metaG_2_FD_97872 | JGI IMG/M metagenome (GOLD analysis project Ga0123354, IMG submission 97872) | Labiotermes labralis P4 segment gut microbial communities from Petit-Saut dam, French Guiana - Lab288 P4 | ecosystem: Host-associated > Arthropoda: Insects > Digestive system > Gut ... | reverse complement strand
TTGTTTTTCCTATTCCCGAGGGACCCAGGCGTTGTTCGTTTTCTCCTTCGGAAAGTATATGGTTCAAAAGAATTTTCCCCCCCCCCCCCCATCAGATATTGATACTACCAGAATCATCACTTAACCTAACACATTCTTTGTTAAAACCCATTTAGTAATTGAGACCCAACCACTACTCAAGCCCCACGTGTTAATCGAACATTTAAGTTAACCTTGATAAATAATAGCTGAAATCTGTAATTTTTTAATTAGATCCAGTCACTCCATACTATTAAACTGAAATATGTACACTTTATTTCAGATCTGGCATTCAATAATTTAACATCGGGGTTACTGGAGAACTTACTTTTTGCCGTAAAGGAAACTGACAGTGAACTTACCCAGCAACTTGCTTCCAAATTACTGAATGAATGTTTTACAGTCAGGAATGAAGCACAAGATGAATTAAAAAAATGTGAAGATAAATCAAGCATTTCAGATGAAAAGAATATATTGCCTGTGTTTGAAGATGCAGCAGCTGTACGTCTGTTAGAAGCAACAGTAATTAATGCATCACCCAAACAATTTACAGAGATATATGCAAAGTGTTTTCATAACCATTTGGTTGTCCTATCACAACATCCTATAGCAAATTTTGCAGTGCAGAAGCTGTTGGATTGCTGTAAGGAGAAGACCGAATTTGAAGAAATGTTTAATGAAATGGAAGAACATTTTGAAGAGATTCTGAAAAGTCATAACACTGGAGTAATTTTGAGCCTTGCTGAGGCTTGCAGGCGGCATTCAACTAAACAAGGAAGCTTTCAGAATATACTGATGAGAGCATTACATTGCTTGGAGCCTAAGGAGAGACAAGGACTTCTTGCTCCTCTTACATTAAGTCTTGCCACCTATGAAAAGCAGGCTAATTCTAAGAAACTGTCCATTTATGTGCATGGCTCATTAATACTTCAGGCATTGCTGAACTTTAACAAACCAATTCAAGCTGTCAATAGTCTTTTGGATATGAACACTGGTGATCTTAAATCAGTGTTGACTGACCAAAGAGGATGTCACGTAATGGATGCATTTATGAAGAGTGAATTTGTTGGTGAAAAAAGTAGAGACAAAATTATCAAGAAGCTTCAGGTAAGTATAAGTAGCTGCACACTATTGTTTCTCGGCACGTATACCTCATTTCTTCTTTGGATGACAGTTTCATGTTCAACACAACAAAGAGTCTGTCACCTGGCTAATGCATGACACTGCCCATGCAAGACTTGACTAGCTATGGCCGAGTAACCCCCTCCTACCCTCAGCTGAAGCTTAGACTAAACAACACAGAAATCGGGAATGACATCGTTGGATGTCATATCCTTCTGTTTTTTACACTTTCTTCTCATAGTCCCTCTTTGCTCCCTGTAGAGTAGATGGTAAATTGCAATAAATTGTATAAAAAAAAAACTTCTGTGTGGTGTGTTTAAACATCATGTGGTTGGCAGTTATCCAACACAGTCTTTAGCTTTCCTTTAAGCTGTAACTGTGTTTCAAATCCGAAACATGAAATGTCATTTTAATTGGGATGTTCTCCTTTAAATGGACTGTGGTGAAATCCACAACCATTTAAGTAACAGAATACAGACTGGGAGGTCAACTATTAAGCCAACTGGTGACGTGTTGTCCCAATATTCATTATGGCGTGCACAGAGATAGCTCTTATCTCACCTGATATTGGCTTAAACCCCTGTGACTTCTGTACTTTTTCATCAAAATTTCAGGAGACCCATAGCCAAATTCATTGGTTTCACACAAAACGTTTGTGTTCTCAATCATGTAATTTGTTGTGTAAGTGTAAGCTGAGTGACAAAATTTTTTACCGTGATGTTTTACGAGACTGTTACTCTGTTTTGTGTAATACAGACTAATAGAGGTGGAGTGCTAACTTCAATTGCCAGATCATTTTGTGGTGTTAAGTGTAGATGGGACTATGAAACTACAAAATAATGTTAATTTTTTAAACTGTTTTTTGACATCTGATATTTATGTTACAGATCAGAGCTCCCACCCTTTTTTAGCTCATGTCAAATGGACACAAATTATGTATGGAAGGCCAAAGTGACATTTCAGAGTTTTGCAAATTATATCATGGCACACATATTGTGAATAGCTGCCAAGGCTAATTGTATTTCTTACAGAACAATTGCAATTCTTTGGTTTACCAAAATTATATATATATGTGTGTGTGTATGTATGTATGTAGTGTATATATTTCCATGTGCACGAATACAGTTTTTTTCTGTCTCACCAGGGTCTCTTTGTGACACTGGCTTGCACAAAATATGGTTCACGCTCTTTGGATGCAATCTGGGATGCAGCAACTCTGAAACAGAAGATTCTTATCATGGATGAGCTTAGTGCTAAAGAACCCATCTTGAATAGTGACCATTATGGGAGCATTCTGTCCACCAATTACTGCCTGTCACTTTACAAGCATACGCCAAATGAATGGAAAGATCTACAAGAAAAGGAATTCCGTAAGAAGAAGCTGTTTGCAGATATTATTGGAGACTCAAAGAAATGAAGTTGAAATACAATGTGTTACACCATTTTCAAAACACAGACTACTGTTTTTGCATTGGAAGGTACAGTGTTGTTCTCAGTGCTGCCGTTCAGTAGTGTGTCAGATTTCTTTGGTATATATTAAGCATATGTACAATGCTAAGAATTTTATATTTTGTATTATTACTGTGTTCCATAATGTATGTTGTTTTGGGCTCTCGCTTCTACATATGTTATGTTCTCATTGTAAAAATGTACTGATTTCTGATGCTTTTGTATAACAGCGGGCAATTGATGGCATTTTTTAAATTATAAACCTTATTTCAGTATGTGCAGAACATTTTATAACATACTGTGCTTTTGTGTGCCATTGTCGTCTGTGCATTGAGAAGCTGTCCATTGTAGTGTGTACTCATGTTTTACAAGCTGGATTAAAAAGATCATATGTACAAAGTTGTTTTAATGGTTGTCAAATTTTGTCTTCTCTCATTTTAAATGAATGACATGGAGTTAGGTTGTTTGAGAACAGGGTGCTCTGGAGAATATTTGTTGCTATTAGGGAGAGACTATCAGGAGGCTGCAGACTATTACATAATGTATGTGTCAAATGTTTGGACAATTAAATCAGGGATGTTGTAACTGGCAGGGTATGCAGTACCGTGATGTCATTCAGCTTCAAACGTATACCCACTGGAACCCTTGGCTTATAGTTGGTGGTGAGCCAAGGAGGGCTGGGAGGTGGAGTGAATTGCTCACTATTCTTGGTTTTGGTCCTGCTTTCTGATCAGTTAATATGTTAAATTAACGTATGTTTGACCGTGCAATGATGTATATGCGTAGAGAAGAAAACCAATTAGATGATACTGAATGGTTTATTGCACTTATAATCTGCTCAACATTTTACAGGCACTTATATGCCCATCATCAGGAGCTCGAGACTGTACTTGTGTTATTGCCGCATATGGTATGTAATGCCTTGGTTGCTGGTGGTCGGCGGTCAGGTGAAGGGCAGCAGGCTATGCGTCCAGGATGAGAGATGTTGTTCAGTGGCTGTCGAACAACATCCCTCATCCCGGACGCATAGCCTGTTGCCCTTCACCTGACTGCCGACCACCAGCAATCAAGGCATTACACACCATATGCGGTAATAACACAAGTACAGTCTCGAGCTCCTGATGATGGGCACATAAGTGCCTGAAACATGTTGAGCAGATTATAAGTGCAATAAACCATTCAGTAGTATCTAGTTGGTTTTCTGCTCAATGCGGTTAGTATGTTGTTTACGTGCTACCAGGCTCATCTTAATGTGAAGACATTGTCTCTCTTAAAGTTTCCTGTGTTCATGTGTATGCTTTATGGGTGAACACAGAAAATTTTAACAGAAACAGTGGCTTCCCTTGAAGCTGGGCCTGATAGCCTACAATCAACACATTAACCAATCATGAGACAGGCCCAAATAGAGCAAGCACCTGACTCCACCCACTGGCCCTTGTTGGCTTGTGACCATGGGTAAAGGATTTGAACAGCTATACATATGTATATGTATGTATATATATATATATAAATAACACTGACATTCCAGTTGTTTAGTTCCCTGATGACAGGAACAGAGATGGCTCTCGATATGGTGATTTATTTCCTGTTCAACCACTGGAGGCATTTGCTAGCTTGATAAATGTTTATTGAATTCAGTTGCCATAATAGTTTTAGAATGCAGACCAAATGAAATTGATTAAAGATGTTAGAAAGCGTCTTACTTCTGGCAATTTTTAATATATTATGTCACATTTCACTAGGCCCCCCCCCCCCCTCCCATCTCTCTTCTCCCATTTTTTAAAACCTATATTTTACCTTCAAATTTAACAATGAAACTTGTACATTCTGCATCAAGTTATGGTCACCATGTTTGCAGAGATGTGTGCAACAGAAAATGCATTAACACGTGTATTCTAAAACCAAATAAATGTCATATTTGTTTCCAGATACAGTTACATTATAGTTTCTTTGAACAATCATGTAGTGACTTTGAATTTCAATACCTGCATCAACACCCACTCAAAATAAAATCGTCATTCAACAGAAATACCTGAGACACAAACTGTCATTTGCTTTGAGAGGAAAAAGAAGACACCGATTTTTCTTTGAAAATGTTCATTCTGCAGAACCAAATGATTCTTGTGATGAATTTAATGAAATTTATGTCTAATCAGGGTTATAATAACATAAGTATCAAGCAGAAGCACAGCTAGAGGAGCGAATAATGCAACTGCCCCAGGCAGCAGAGTTGACGTGGTGGCAAAATTAATATTCTGAGTGAAAAAAAAAAAAATAATTTTATGCACTCAACAAATTTTAAATGATTGAGTCATATAAAAAGAAATTCAATAAATAATTGTCATTATTTTAAAGTTCTTAATTTCTTTTTGGCGCAGCTGTTGTGATTACTCGCCCGAAGCACCAAAAAACCTAACTATGCCACTGGTATGAAGAACATACAAATACATTCATCCCTGGCTTTTAATAGGGGTTAGGTTCCAAGACCTTTGCAAAGAGTGAAAGTCCACAAATAATCTACTGCCCTCCCCCCAACAAATTTTTTTTTATTTGTTAGTGTTTTATTCTCTTTCCAAAAACATTGTGATGGAATAAGCTGCTTTTTTTAAACTTTGACTCACTGAACATTGCGTGGCATGGATCAAAGACCTGTTCAAGCTGTCAAACAATTCTGATGCTCCCCTCAATTGAAGGGTCCGAGTGATGTATTTTTATTCGTGGGGGCAACCCTACGAATCTGTGAATCATGAACCTTTCGAAAGCAAGGGATGAGTGTACTCTAATTCCATACATGAATAACAAATTATGATTAGGGAGTATTGAGCAAGTGATACTTTTTGAAGTTAGTACACAGTATTATAAGATTGTGCAGTAAATACCGAACACACTTGGGATATGAAAGTTACGTTGACATCTGTCACCCTTCGGTTTTCCAGTTCAAGGCCATGTAGTATTTGCATCGTCCTTCTTTGTTTTTCTCGTTTTCACAAAGGGACCGGGGCAACTACCCATACAAGCTCTGGCACATGGTTTTGGAAAACTAATTGGGACCCACGAAAAACTGGAGGTCACAGATCTTAAAAGAAGACTGCCATAAAGAACATGTTCTGGGAGACCAACAATAAACGCACGCACATTTATGCAAATGACAAAACAGTAAATCAAATCATTTACAAATGTGACTAGAATATTCACCACCTCATTCCATATAGTCCTTAAATCTTTGGCAACATACTTCTGGGAAAATTGTTCAGAGCTTGTAAAGAGAAACACTGAATGAGATATCAGTCATAACAGAAAACGATGCTGCTGAAATAAACATCCATATTCTTTGGATGATGACTAGCCTGATTTGCACTGTAGGCAGTGCACAATGTGTCCAACATGTAACACTATGTGCATTATTCACACATTATTCAACCATCTTGATCACTTCCTACACTGAATATTCTTATATATATATATTCCAGTTCCTATAACTTAATTTATAAACCTTGAAAACTTAAAATGTACGAGATGAAGTGACGAAAGGTAATACTGATAAATTCTCATACCTTACGGTGTCTGTCATAAACACCAGACCTGCATTTCTGTTGTTAGAAGTTCATACAAAGTCCTGTCTTCAGCTCCTAACCAAGACCAGCCAGGGTACTCTTAAAAACACTGGCATATTCTTTACTAATGGCTGTGAGAATTCACTTAAACCGTGTTCATCACAATTTCAGCCTACAAATATTCAGCGGCATTTCTTTTTTCTTTTTTTCCATTCTTTTCTTTTCTTTCTTTTTTTTTATTATTTTTATTTTGTGAGACACCGAAAACAAATTTTCCTCTATGCTAATGGAGCTACATAATTTCACCTGGAACAAAATCCATGATATATGATGGCCCTAGTCACTGCTTTCTATACCGCGGCTGCAGTACAGATTTCGATTACGACTCTCATGCTGATTTCTCACATATAGATCGGTGTGGGGAACACGTACTATTGTCAAACGGAACCATAAATCAAAAGACACGTTCAGTTTGTTTAAAATGCTTAAGATTATGCTGCTAAGCCGTATTATTTTCATGTACCAATGTATCTACAGCCTTATTTCTTGCACTTTCCACCTGACATGCGTTGGCGCTGAAGTCGATGACGCGGGCGGGCAGATCGTCACTTTTTGGCGCGAGTTTCGCCAGCTCCGACTGTTGTGTTCGTGGACGATGACGCTGTTACAGGTGTTCCGGAACGTGAACTGCTGGCCGAACGTACAGGTACGTTCTTGTCAGCTGCGGACGTTGAATTTGCCGATCTGCCACAACATACTTGGTGGTGATTCTCCCAGTCTTTATGCTGGCAAAAAGCTCCACAGTATCTCGCCGTGTTACAGCCGCTACAAGTTTCATTTGCTTTCCTACCGCAGTTCCAGCAGCTCTGTAAATAACAAAACTATATTACACCACAACCGTGAATATCTTTTTTGTTCACTTACACATAGCATTAGTAGTGGTAGTTGTAGTAGTAGTAGTAATAATACCCATATGCAAATATATGCAGAAAATTTTCCAGACAAGACAGTCATTAAACCAACTTACGCGTATGAACATGATTATATGTTCCTGACACGGGATGCACTTCATCTCCTGTCACTGTCACAATATTACAAGAGGTAAAATTGAATAATGCTAAAATTTAATTAAATTATAGGCCCATACTTTATGTTTTTTGTACCGTGCATTGCGATACAATTATGTAATGTAACCAACAAAATGCACACTTTTCAAATTAATGTTTTAATTCTATTCTTGGCATCTACATGTTTTGAACATCGTTTGTTCATCATCAGGAAGATCATTTGTACTTGCAGTTTTGTATGGTATGTTTTTCATGCAATTATATAAATAGTTTTGCATCTCTGGTTCTTCATGACCCTAGGGCGAGCTTTCCCTTTGTGAATTGGCTCGTTAACCGAGATTTCCAGACAATCCATTTCCAGATAAAACCCTTTTTACTGTATTATGCTACTGAAATATATTTTTGTGTGAGTCATTTTTTTTGTAACTTCCTTTGGCTGGCTATGAACTTTGCATAGCTGGCAGACGGGCCTACACTGCATGTGAGGTGGCAGGGGCTATTGCTCTACTAGAGACTCCCTCCTAGCCCAGCTCCTGTAAGTTACCATGGTCAAAAACTACCATATGACCTAAACTGTTTGGAATTGGGGGGTGACCATTTTGATGAAAGAGCAAACACTTTTGCCTTCCTTCTTTCACTGCGATTTCAAAGTCGCTGTCGCCTCCATTTTTTTGCTCATGAGAGAGGGAAAGTAGCGTTGGCAAACAGGAGGAAAAACATAGAGAAACGCAAATCAATCATACTCATATCATCGTTTTGTAAGCTGCCAGGGCCGATTTGCACATCCACCTTTCACAAACACATGGTAAGGCAACAAGGTACAGTAGTCAGCTTTTGTTGGCATCCTGTGCTGACTATGCATAGGCATCACAAGAACTTCAAACACAAACTGACAGGTGTTTCAGATCTCGAGCTGGAATATACCCTACTCTTCAAGATTAGGGTGATATACAGTCATGAAAAATGAAGTGCTTCACTTATTAATGTTGTGTTTACTACTGTCATTCTTTCTATCCAACGTGTGCTTGCCTAAAGCCACATAATCATTAAATGTTGTCATCTGTGTCATCATTAATGTTCTTTCACTTAAACACCATCTTGAATATATGTAAAAATGTAAACTGTTATTTCAGAGCTTTACCTTACTTTCTGCATGTCTGAACAATTACTTACAATTCTCCCATCCCTTTCCTATTCTTGAAATGTTAAAAAATTTGACGTTTTGCTTTGTTGCAACTTGATCCTGCAACCACAGAAATTTAACCAGTTTATTCAATCAAATAATTCTTAATTTTATATTCATGGGTCTGTGCATCATGAATCAAATTTAATAATTGTCCAACAAGATGCGACTGTGTTCAGTTTATTATATTCTTATAGGCAGCTCTACATGTTTCGGGTGTTGACACTGTTGACAACTGTACGAGCTCCTGATGATGGGTGTCAACACCCGAAACATGTAGAGCTGCCTACAGAAATATAATAAACTGAATACTGTCACATCTTATTGGACAATTATTAAATTCAAATAATTCTAAATCCTCTCCATCAGATGATTATTTAAAATTCACACCTGTAAAATCTGTAATTAGTAATTGTTATGTAATACCAGAATAGGCTTGATTTGCCTGTACCTTGGAACTGACAACAACAACAAAACTACTTGCATTTTGTTGCGAGGGAGCTGGAAGTGCGTTCACAACCTCACTGCTCTCAGCTTGCTGCTGCTGTTGGTTGGCAACAACAACTGCAGCCAGAGCTTCCTCAGCGGCTTGTTTACGTGCCTCCAACAGTAATTTCTCCATCTTGGCTCGTTCTGTTGCAACTAATTCACATGCTTTACTTTCAGCAGCTGCTACAGCTCTCTGCAATTCCGCAACTGCTTGACGTTTCACTTCATTCACTGCCTCCTCTAAAACAGAAAATTGTTTTAAAAATATGTCAAATCAATGTTTTGTTTATCCACCAACTGATGCACTAGTGAGTTGTCTTAAAAAACAATTTTAAAATTTACATTAAAACAGCTTCAACATATTTCGGTGTTACAGTTACACCATCATCAGGGAGTCTACAGCCGAACAGTGCAACATACAGACACCAATAATGACCCAATATATGCAGCCAAACCACCACCATATTAACCACACACTGATGTATTTTAATGGACTATTTTAACAACTGTAACTTTAGTAAGCACAAATTAATGCACTCCCTGATGGTGGTGTAACTGTAACACCGAAATATGTCGGAGCTGTTTTAATGTAAATTTTAATATTCTTTTAAAAACAACTCACTAGTGCATCAGCTAGTGAATAAATAAAACTTTGTTAATATCAAGATGCACAGTACAAATGTGAAAACTATGAAATCACTGTACAATAATACTGTTACTCTATCCTTGACAGTGCAAAATACATGTTTATGAAAGACCATGAGAAGCTTATAAAATGACAGTGCAAATGATGTGGTTAGTTAAACATTCCCCCATGCTGAACTATGCAACCCGCCATCAAAATGTATGTGTGTGTGTGTGTGTGTTTGAATGAAGATGCAGCTACAAGCAGCCTGAATCATGCCACTAAATGGACATGAGTGGCCAACCTCACCCACAGGAAAGTGAAAACTATTGTCTTCTATCCTTTATGTACAGGAGTGCTGATAAGTCCTTAGCCCGACCAGGAAGGAAACAAGCTAATTTTTCTGTCAGAATGGCATGAATTTCCTTCGACACCTTGCCTTGCAGGAAAAGAAACCTGATGACAGCTCGCATCTTGATTTTGTTGATATCGCGTGCGTCCCTGACATGCTTCTGAGCTTGTTTCCTTCCTGGTTGGGCTAATGACTTATCAGCACCCTGGTACAACCGGTCTGGGTTCAGTGATATAGAGTAAGATAAAGCATTCACCCCATTCTCAGAATCGGATCCTGTTCATCTTACAGCTGCTGATGATGTTAATAATGGCCATCAAACAGGCAATGTAAGTCTAATGTAACATTGAGGCACTTTAAAGTAGTCTTTCTTGGCAGTGAACAAGCAGTGTATATTAATTATGATGAGTGCGTGTCTGCATTCTTGCCATAGTTACCCAGCACTCAAATCGCCACCTTTCCTGTCCTGTATTACGTGTATATTGTTATCTGTGACCTCCATATCTCCACAACAATTTTTTGCACATTATCTCATAATCAGCACAATTTTCGGGGTGGGGACTTTTTGAACATAAAATACACATTTTGTGATCTCTACAACTTTTGTCTGAAACATTTCTCATTCTAAGAGGTATTCAGCGAAATATTATTATAAATGTACTTAGGCCTATATGTAAAGTGCCATTATTTTTGTTGGAATTTAGTGACTTTTGAACTATATAGAGAGATTTTCGAGAAATAATTCAAATTTCATGAAAATCGGTCCAATAGGAGCCTAGTTGTTCTACGTGGAGAGATGGATAGAAGGACAGACATGACAAAGCCAAGAGCAGTTTTTTTACCCCGCAATTTTGCGAACGCACCTGCAAAATGGCTCAGGACGCGGAGATAAAAGGGGAATTTGAGCAGAGGGAAAGAAAAACAATTAATTTGGTTAATTACGAAAGCAACGAAGATGATATGAATAAAGACGGCACAGTGAAAACTGCAGGAATTGCCATCTGTTGTTACCGGCTCGTCTCTTCACTTCGGCCACCCTATCTTCTGTTACTCTGATGGTTTGTGCCATTATTTCTCCTGCTGTTCGCTTGATGTCTCTGGCTTCGCTAGCATCCGTCGGCGCCGATCGTCGTAACCACTCGTTCGTTGAATTTCCTCCGCCAGCAGCACCGTTTTCCACGGAACTAGCACCGCGGTGTTGCAAGATGGCGAGTGCCCGCTTCGTTTTCTCCACCATACTTAAGATACAGTTCAGCATCTGTAGAACAATTATTACAGTCAATTATAATGTCCCAGTGGAAAGAAACGTGCATAGAAACGTTCAGTACCTTCAGAATACCACATTACCAAAATATGTATTTTAAGATTTTGAACTGGCGTTTCGCGAGTCGGTTTCTGCTTTCTAGGTTGTTTCCTCAGCCCTCGGCCACTAGGTCCTAAGTTAAAGTTCGCCAGTTTTGACTCAGACCAACCGATTAATATAAATATTTTTTCTTTCGGAAGCAACTAAAGATTTAAATCAAAACCTTATACAATGAAATTCTAAAAAAACATGGTACCTAGACTCTAATAAGAAATAACGGCATGCTAGTGATATAAAGATCTTGATCAGCTTATGTACTGCGTATTGACTTTTTACTTCATGCTTTCTAATCAACGCCAAAGGTATATGATAAGGTAAAATCTTCATTCTTCAACTACACATGTAAAGTTCTAATGTAATAATAATAATAATAATAATAATAATAA
>Ga0123354_10016403_pt1:0-10000 | contig 11610 bp, 8 predicted proteins | sample TergutLab28metaG_2_FD_97872 | JGI IMG/M metagenome (GOLD analysis project Ga0123354, IMG submission 97872) | Labiotermes labralis P4 segment gut microbial communities from Petit-Saut dam, French Guiana - Lab288 P4 | ecosystem: Host-associated > Arthropoda: Insects > Digestive system >... | reverse complement strand
CACCACCGTTTCAGAAAAACCTCCTGCCTCCGTGTTCAGGACAGAAGATGGCGAAAGCACGTTGTTCTGTAATAATGGCGTCTCTCCATCATATTACATGACGTCACATTCCAGTGCACAGTGACACTGACACTCACTGCTGTCATAATCTCACATAAGTACAATAAATATTAAATACAATCGCCTGTGCTAAGTAAATCACGAATAATTTATTACGATTCCGGTACAACGAAAGCAATAAACAACCACAGAGAAGGTTTCCGGTATATTGAAGCTCGTAGACGAGAATTTTTTTTTAGATCGTGGGCGTTCCCAGTTTCTAGACGATGGACCATATTAATCACTATATTCTTCAGCGGCACTCCCGCGGCTGATGCAACTGTAAGCAGCACACGAAACCTGCCTACCTTCGATCATAACTGCGATTTAAGTAACTCTAATATTACACGATTTATACCAGGAAAGAGAACAGACGACGCCAGGCGTGATATCATAAGGTGTTCCACAAATATAGTTCTTCTTGCAAATTCCGATTTAAATATTCCGCTGTGTTATATCGCATTACAAAGGATTCAATACTGCCAAAACAAATAGTGTGTTCCAATATAAGAATATGTTTAAAGTAATGTGTTTAGACCAAAATTGGTCATCTACAGGAAGCCAAAATCATAAGATGCGTAGTCACAGGTGCATTATTAACACTAAGTAACTATAACTCTTATGATTTTGGCTGCCCCATGATGACTAACGTTGGTAGAAACACATTACCTTAAAGTAAATTTATAACACATAGTCATTATGAATCTTATGTTTATTGGACCATGCATCACTGTGATAGTTGAAGAATGAAAAACCAACTTGATGTCACTTGCTATTTTATTTCACTTCTTAAGTGCTCAACATGTTACGGACATTAATATATCCATCATCAGGAGCTTGTGACTATTCTGTTGAATTACCACATTGGTCGTATTGTTCTTGGTTCGATGTGTGTTGGAGATTCGGTGTGGATGGGTTGGAGTGGTATCTGTGTTGCAGGCTTCAGCCTGCAACACGGATTTGCAATTTGTGAACTATTCACTACAATGTCAACATTTCGGAACTGAAACAGGTTCCCGCCTGCAAGTGGGAATTAACACAGCTCCATATTGGATTCGAACCTAACAGCCTGTTCACGATAGTCACTTTATCGTGTCCGTCAGCATGGCAGTTTTATGGCACAGAAAGTCTGCAACCGCCTGGACACTGTATGGCAGTGTCCTGATCAGTGCAATCATAAAGGGGACACTACCTACATGACTCAGTGGTAAGACGGAAGTAATTTTGGTGTCATAACGTAACTACTAACTCTTTAGTTTTCTTTTGTTTGTGAAATCACTTTAATCCAATCCAGTTTGTTATTATAGCTCACTGTTGTCAAGATGTGCGTGCTATGAGAACACTACAATTTTGTTTCGTAAACTACGTCAAAAAATTTATAAAATCTTTATGTCTCTGAGTGGCTCGTTGTAAGCTTGGGTCTGCACAGTGTGGTGCACAGTGTGGTGCTGAACTAATGCAGTACTGGACAGCTAATCGTCACCTCCTTCACTCAAGGTCCTTCACTGAGACCTTTCATGCGTTGCAAATCCATAACTTCGAAGACTAAAGTTCTGCATACCACAGAACTGTGGCCTCGAACGTACTTGTGCGATTGCTACCTGCATCATAATTTTTTGAACGCTGAAACTAAAACAACTGAGACGTCCTTGCTGAGTGCACAAATTGACTATCTCTGATTACGGAATACAAAATAAAAAGGCCAGTAGCTCGTACACGCATAAACTAATTTATCGCTCCAGGACCAATTAATCAACAACATGATCAGAGTTATTCCCAAGAAGTTAACAGTTCCTCAGTCAAGAAATGCCCTACGTTTTACAGAATCCGAACTTTCATTACCATGCTCACAACAGCTTAACATTAGTCCTTTACCCTCCACCAGCGAAAACAAGTCCACATTCTTCCATCCTGTTTTCTAAAGATCCATTTCAATGCTATCCTCCCATCTTCGCCTACCGCTCCTTCTGGTTTTCCCACCGAAATCTCTATACATTTAACTTCTCTACCATATACGCCACGTTCAACGCTCATCTTGCTTCCTTCACCTGATCACCATAATACCTGGTGTGGAGAGAAAATCACGAAACTCCTTACCACGCAATTTTCTCCAGCCTCCTGTTACTTCTTTCGTCTTAGGTCTAAGTATCCTTGTCAGCACCGTAATATCCAAACACTCTTGTTTGTTTGCTTCCTTCAATGTAAGAAACCAAGTTTCACACCCATATAAAATATCATGCAAAATTGCAGTTCTGTATATTTTAATCTTTACCTTCTTAGATACCAGATGAGAATATTCTGAATTGATTGACATGTATTCCCCGAAATTAATATACGGTTTATTTTTGAAAGAAATTTAAGTTTCAAAATACATTAGTCCCTCGGTCATCCGGACTATATGGGGAGAATGGTAGTCCGGATCACCGGGAAATCCGAACCACCGTGGGAGAAACTCCGTGGTATAGGTAACCTACAAAACCCTAACATTCAAAGCTAAAATATAACTCCTTGGGGCCAAAATGCTGCATTTAACCGAGCATAATAATAATAATAATAATAATAATGAGACTTTTGTCACTATCATTTCAATATAATAGTGAAAGAAAAGAGAAAGAGAGCTAAGACACTCATGAGATCAAGTCCTTTACTGCTGGGCAGATAAAAACACGTTGGCTCTTCCCGAATCACCCGCGCCAACAGTCTCGGAGTACCGTTTTTATCCGATTTCCCTCCAGATGATCAGGACAATGACTGGACTGGATCACCGAGGGAAAATGAAGAGTTACAATTGGTCCAAAACTGTCAGAATTATCGGGGAATCCGACTGAACGGGGTCCGGATAACCAACGGACTACTGTATTTGAAATCTGCGTTTGTTCAAAGTATGAACACCAGGAAATAAACTTCGGTAGGCACTGAAGCACGGTTGATCTTTCAGCAAGCAATGAGGAAACCGAACGTTAAGTTCATAAATCACAAACATTAAGGAACATATTAGAAAAAAATGTCTTTGGAAGTGTGGCAAAGTTACAATATCTGAAAAAGAAAAATACTAAAAAATCGAAGGTTCTTTTCATACATCTTCGTTGCCTTAAAAAAAAGAGAATTTTCTCAATTCTCATCTCCTATCTAATAGCCTAAAAATTAAAAACTCAGTTCTATAATTACAGCTGTCATATAAAAGTGTATAAGAAACTTGCCCTACAATCGTGACATACGGACATAAATTAAAGGTGTTCAGAAACAAAGTACTGAACAAATATGTGGATGTAAGTGAGAAAAAGTAGGAAAAGAGTAAAAATTCTCAAAGAGGAACTTCATAATGTGTGCCTATTGTGAAATGTTAAGTTAGTGAAATCAAACTTTAACAAATAGGCGGGGAACGTAGATAAAACGATGCATAAAATAATTCAGTCCAAAAATTTCTAATGGAGACCTACGCCTACAGGAAGAAATTAAAATAAAAAAAGATATCATATGGGGGTGTCAGCTGGATTCAACATTGAAGTGCAACTTGTGGCTCCGCAAAATGTGGAGACTTGGGTGACCGCAGGAGCAACTAAGGGCTACTCAAGAAGACTCTTTTCCATGGAGCAAGAACGAATTTTATTTTCGGAAAGAACACTCCTATGTAACGTACGACAGTAGCAGATGATAACAGCACTCCCATACTCTGTACATATTGCCTAGAAATGCAGCTATGCAAGATAGGAAGAGGTTAGTTCAGCTTTGTTCATGGGCCATAAAAAAGAAAAGCAGTTAAATATCTCGGTCCATAGACACATGCAGTGAAAAAAAAAATGCCCCTATAATTTGATGGTAAAATAAATTAAAGGTTTCGTTTCCAGTATTTTATTCCCGCACTATGAAGCAGCTTTTTGTTCACTGAGGACGAGAAGAGATGGCCGGTAAGGGGGAGAAGAAAGGAGAAATGGGCGGACTTGTAAAGAAGTACCTGAAGAGAAGCTGCAGTCGTAATTACAATTATTATTAATTGTTTATTAGCCTCATAGTTCATGACGGATCTCGAAATAACGATAAAGTTCGCGGAAATTAGGTTCCCGAATGGCAGGAACTGTCTTACAAAACATGAAATATACTCAGCTTGGAACAACAGAAATAATAAGAGTCAGATTTAGTGCTCGCTACCCGCCAATTCTACTAGCAACACACACAATCATGCCACAGCTAGATTAAGACCCATTCAAGTGTGGATTATTTCGGTGCCTTTTAGCTGGAGGTCGGCTGAACCCTCAGGGACAGCAAAAATGAATATACACTATTCAATAAGGCGCGGGGTTTTGATGGGCCACTCTACTGGCTTCACTGTCATTATCGCAAGGAACATTATGGACATCACTATAAATTTTATATTGAATTACGGGATATTTTAGAGACTTCAAGCTTTTAAAACTTAGTGGTAACTATATATAACAAAAGGTTTACTAGAAAATTTGCTTTTACCCCGTACAGTGTATTTATGTATTCCCCATACGGCTCTAACGAAGAAAATCGACCGGGTTATTACACATAATTTAATAACTGGTCTTTTTGATTGAGGCACCTGTGTTCTCTGTGAAGTATCAAGTGAATCTTCATACGTGGTGTACGAGGGGGTGCTGATAAGTCCTTAGTCCGACCAGGAAGGAAACAAGCTACAGCAACCAAACTAGGGATTTGTTCAACATATTCCTCACGAAGCTCAATACACTTCTTAGCCCGTTGCTCTAACTTTTGCAAGCCACTCAAAAAAATCAGAAGTTTGTCCGTCCAAACAGGTCTCCGCGGCAAAAATGACCTCCGCGTCGGACGAAAAATGGCGACCTTTCAGTTGTTTTTTCAGTACAGGGAACAGGTGGTAGTCCGACGGGGCCAGATCCGGAGAATAGGGCGGGTGATCAAGACACTGGAAGTCCAGGTAGGCCAGCTTCTTCTGGATTTTCAAGTGCCCGGAGAGCCGGGGCATTGAAATGCGAGAACAAGACCCCCTTGGTGAACTTTTCCTTCAAAATATCCTTCAATTGCACCAGCAGAGTTGAGTAATACTGAGCGTTGATAGTTTGCCCCTTTGGAAGATACTCAATGAGGAGGATGCCGTCTTGATACCAAACAATCGAGGCGAAAACTTTTGCAGTGATTTTTGCACTCGGAATTTTTTTGGGCGGGGCGTGGTGAACCGCTATGCCGCCACTTCATTGGTTGTTGCTTTGTCTCCGGGTCATAGTGATATAACCAGGTTTCGTCCATCATTTGGTTCGCGCCGAAAAAAAACTACAGACGTTGCTCGGACGATTGGCACCGTTGACGTTTTTTATCTGCGTTCAGGCATTTCGGGACCCACATCGCGGAGAGCTTCTACATGTCCAAATCTTCGTGAATGATGGACCCAACCCGCTCACATGAGATGCCCATTTGTTCAACTATTGATTTAGCCGAAATCCGGTGGTCCTTCAAGATTAGCTGGTGAAATTGATCAATAATCTCCGGAGTTGTAACTGTTTTGGGTCGTCCAGGACGAGGCGCATCACAGGTGGAAAAATCACCAGGTTTAAACTGGGCCACCTAGTTTTTGACGGTAGCATAAGATGGTGCATATTCCCCTAATATTTCTATCAGAATGGCGTGAATTTCCTTCGTCGCCTTGCCTTGCAGGTAAAAAAAAATTGATAACAGCTCGCGATTCCATGTTGTTGAAATCGCGCACGTCGCCTTACATGCTCCCTTTCAGCCTCTGTAACAAGAAAAGACTTGCAATTCGGCACATGAACAGACCCCTCTTTCCAAAGACACTATTGATTGCGTCCTACGACTTCGGGAAGTAGTTCGGGCTAAGGACTTATCAGCACCCCTCGTAAATAAGAAGTAATGTTTAAAGCGTTAAAAAAATCACCTCTCCTGTCTGCACTCTTTTCTTTATGTCCTTCGAAGTGTTAAATATTTGGTATTTTGTAAAAATTCAGGCCAATAAATACCACGTGATTTCTGCCTAAGGGACACGTGTGGTGAAAAACTTTGGGACGGAGGGGGAGGGTGGCCCAAAAAATTAGTGACACTTCATAATGGGTCGGTGACTCCAGAGCGTTGGAGAAGCACCGAACTATTTCACGGCCAAGCAGGAAAGAAGCCATGTCACGTGTTATTTCTGACACTCCTATTTTTCGAGCACTGTCTCCACATAACGATCGTTATTTAAAATGGTCCTGCTGCCTGCACAGTCCGGTGAACAACCTTGCAATCAACTTCCAAGCACTACGGCCGAATCAACGTCTGTATTGGGGGCAGTAAAACATGTCTGAAATTAATTTTTAAAAAGTCACATTAATAGTAAAAATATTGAAAATATTCTTACAAAAGGAGTTATTACTACGAGACGTGTGACATGTTGTCAAATAGTGACATCTGACCACCACTTTAGTTTCCGGTTCCTAAACACAGATGCAACGAAGCCAGTTAGCTCCATAGTTACTTATTTGTGGGGCGGAACTTCTGTTTATATTTTGGTACGAGTATTCAAATTATGTTGATTGGTCGATAACACGTCGTACAACGCATTTCTGAGCTATGACTTTGCATGTTACGTGTTTCTGAAACTAGAATGAGGGCCGCACTTTTCCCATCTCTGATGCAGGCTAAGCGGAACTCCCAGTACGCTGAGCAACAAAGCTTATGCACGTCCAAACCGTACTATTCCTTCTTCAACCCTCTCACCCTTCCCAAAATGAAGTTTATGTAAATACTGTAATTATAAGAATTTTGTTTACGTCACAATCAACATGATGTCTCCAATACAAAATATCTTTTATGACAAAGGGGCATCCCGTTAATGTTAATGTGGGCTGGTTCGCGGACCGCATTTGGTATACCTAATTGTCTAAATTGCTGTGTAATTTTTATAGTATATACACAATTCACAAGTGTGGGCGCGGGTGGCATAATACAACCTGGCGGGCCACAGGTCGGCGACCCATGGTTCAGGCCGTGTGCACTGAGAACCCTAAGCAACACTGTATGGTAAATCCAACAAATTTTACTGTCAAACCAGCCGTTAGCCGTAAGTGGCTACTGTCCTTTAGAATAGCATGTTTTACCCCAAAAAGTGAAGAGGCTTCCGCTATGTCATGTCGTGTCCACCGGCAAATGGCAGCGAACAGATTACTTTCGACATATCTGGCCTAATTTAATGTAAACAAGCTCTTAATTTTACACAAACTCCACTTGTGTTGTTCGTACTTTAGGCAGCATATTGACCTGTTGTTTTTCATAATAAATAAACAATTTATTCTCTATAAGGTAAGAAGAAGTGCTTCTACTATTTAGTTGAATTTCAGGCTTCAAATCTCATATGGATCTAACCCGGGTCAGTCGGTGTGAGATTTGTGGTGGACAAAGACGCAATGGGACAGGTTTTTCTTCGAGTATTCGTTTTCTCTCGCAACACACTTCACCAGCTCACCGTAATGATCTGTATCTACACGTTGTTATTACCAGAAGGACAAATGGGCGAAGCTTGGGTAAAGGTAAAGTTCACCCTAGAACAGAAAGCCCAGAGGGGGAGCAGATACATAGCTCTACTCTTCCTTCAACCTCGACGCTAGTTAGGATGGGTGATCAACGCCACGCCCTGGTCGCTTTATCCCCGGGAAAGACCACGTACCCATTGTGTAGGAGGCTGGGTGGGTCTCAGGGCCGGTCTCGACGGGTGCGGAAAATCTCGCCCCTACCAGGATTCGATCCCCGGACCGTCCAGCCCGTAGTGAGTCAGTATACCGACTGGGGTATCCCGGCCCCTTATGAAGCCTGGCAGCCTTCCGAAAAGCAATGATCTACGGAAATCGGAAAGCATCAAACATAAAACATACACCCGAGATCCCGTATGTCCGGTGTGACTTTCAGAAGCTTTTCTTCTCCTGCACAGATTTCCACGCACGGGACATTCCGGTGTCATGTTTTTACAGCTGGAAGTCTAATTCTGAGTTTTATTGCTTTTACACATCTTCCGCAGCGAAATTCAGTAACTCATTACTTATATGCTGAGGGAGATACGTGGGCCAGGGAAGAAGGACCAGAATACTCGAGAAGAATGCATGATGACAAGCTTCACGATTTGTTCTCCTTACAAGATTATTTGTGATCAAATCAATGAGGATAAAATGGAGGGGGCATGTGGCATGTAGGGAGGAGAAGAGAAATGCATACAGAGTTTTGGTGGGGAAAACTGTAGAAAAGAGAACGCTTAAAGCGTAGGAGTAGTTGGGAGTACAATAAATGTTAAAGCAATTCCTATACAGAAGGTCTGGACCTTATCCTTTTTAATAACAACATAATTTGACATTTCATGAACACAGAGGGCGCTTAAGATATTAACTGTAACTGTATCGGGTGGTTTTAGTCATGCGTTTTGTGCGACTGTTGCATATTGTTTGTATTCCTGTGTGTCGCCCTGATGATAGTAGCAGGAGCGACCGATACATGTCGGTGAATAGTGAATGAGATAAAACATATTGTATTGATGTGCGTTTGTTGGTTTGTTATATAAGTAAATACTACAGGGTATTTCAAAGAAATAAAATACGAAGAAATGTGTTGGATGAATTTGGCTCAGAATTGGGTCAAACGGCGTGCTACTGTGAACTCGGTCACAAAACTTCGGTTTCCATAGAATGCGGAGAATTGCCGTACTTGCTGAGAAATCTGGTTCATTAGAGAGTGAGTGAGTGAGTGAGTGACTCAGTCAGTCAGTCAGTTAATTTTTATAACAACCTAGCCATTTCACTACTGTTCAGAAATTCGCAAATCATTTCTTTACAAAACCATCTTATTTTTTCCCTCATATTTAGCACTGGCATTTCACATTATTTCTTTCTTTAAAGTCTTCCAGCAGATCTTTTCATGGACTGAAGAGCTAGAGACACACCAACAAACACTCTACAATACTCACAGTTACAGGAATCAGCTCACAGAACTGTAGATGCCCACTTACCTGAAAAGAAAGACAAGGGAACATTATTCTAACAGCCATAAGTACAGTTGCATTATGGAAGTGCAATAAACTGTTGTAATACGAGTAGACTCGTCTTAGAAGTTAGATGATCAAAAATTCGTGTACGCTATTGCAAATGAGGGCCATCTTAATACACTATATCGACTCGTAGTGACATGTTCAACAAGACACAACTATGAGATAATCTTCAGTGTCACCCTAGCCTAGAGCTGACAACTGATATTGTCCTGTTAGCTGAAGGAGGTGAAGCTCTCCGTTCCACATAACACAAAGGAAGTAGACGTATGGCGCAAACCTTGGCGGTAGGTAGAGATGAGTAGACAACCTTACTCCATGGCTGATTTATCCCAGGAAAACAGTCTCATGTACCCACCAAGCAGGAGTTTTGTTGTGTCACAGAGTAGTCGCTTTGTTAAGATGACACGTGATCGCCTGAGCTACACAGTCTGGTAGAAATTTGTCGACGTCCCTCTGAAATGCCTGCATAAATCCAGAAAATAGTATTCTTTTGTAACTGCGATAACCCTTCACCAGGTCATACGGGGTCCCACCCCATTTGACAGAAGGCCTACTCCACGTCTTGGCCGCCGTGAGAACCACCGGCGTAACTTGGGAGAGGGGAGGGGAGAAGGGGTTAAGAAGCACAAATGCCCCTCCAATATTTTTTATACCTGAGACTGTGTTCTTGACTACGGAGTTGAAAAAGGCAATAAAAAAAATTGGAGCTAGAGTGGGGGAAGGAGTGTATGTATGTGTGTATGTATGTATGTTATGGACTGGTTCGACCAATCTTCCCCTCGTAAATTTAAGCCATCTTCCCCTCGTAAATTTAAGTTCCTAAAACCCATGGTCGATTCCCCCCCCCCCCCCCCCCCCCCCCCCCCCCCCTTTTTTTTTTAT
>Ga0123354_10016402_pt1 | contig 11610 bp, 7 predicted proteins | sample TergutLab28metaG_2_FD_97872 | JGI IMG/M metagenome (GOLD analysis project Ga0123354, IMG submission 97872) | Labiotermes labralis P4 segment gut microbial communities from Petit-Saut dam, French Guiana - Lab288 P4 | ecosystem: Host-associated > Arthropoda: Insects > Digestive system > Gut ... | reverse complement strand
TAACATCCAACACCCCTCTTACAGTTTAAACATACATGTATACTCTGCATGTAACATCTGACACCCCTGTTACAGTTTAAGCATAAATATATACTCTGCATGTAACATCCAACACCCCTCTTACAGTTTAAACATAAATGTATACGCTGCATGTAACATCCAACACCCCTCTTACAGTTTAAACATACATGTATAATGTGCATCGAACACCCCTCTTACAGTTTAAACATAACTGTATACTCTGCATGTAACATCCAACACCCCTCTTACAGTTTAAACATACGTGCATACTCTGCATGTAACATCCGACACCCCTCTTACAGTTTAAACATACATGTATACTCTGCATGTAACATCCAACACCCCTCTTACAGTTTAAACATACATGTATAATCTGCATGTAATGTCTGACACCCCTCTTACAGTTTAAACATACATGTATAATCTGCATGTAACGTCCGACACCCCTCTTACAGTTCAAACATACATGTGTACCCTGCATGTAACATCCAAATTTATTATTCAGATTAAGTAATTACTCATTTAAAGACACCAGGCTTCTATATTTTCTTATATAACAGTTCACATGGAAGGTATCAGATTATAGCTGCAGGGAGGGTGTTTGAATTGTGATGTTAAATGATATTGCTGCTGCCTGTTTAAGAAACCTGAGATGTCTTTACACAAACCTGTGAGAACCATTGTCTTCGGTAGAGGTGGTTGTGACATTTTTGTAGGATTTGAAGAGGTTGTATTTTCACTTGGTAATGTAGTTGTTATATGTGCATTGGCATTTAAATTTTGCAGGCACTGGCTAAGGAGGATCTTCATCAGAAGGAGGCTGAACTCATTCTTGCTATGGATGAGAGGAAACGACCTTACAACAGCATGTTTGAAATTAAGAAACCAACAGATGAAGAGATGGAAGCATATTATATGAAGAAGAGACGAGAAGAGGATCCTATGGCTCAGTTTATGGGCTGAGTGGTTAGTTATAAAGAATAGCTCAGGTTTTGTTTACCTGGTCTAAGAAGTACTAGAATAATACAGTGGGATAAAACAAAAGTTTCGAAAATATAAGAAATTGATGCAATATGAGATTATGCTAGAAAGTATAATAATCTTTTTACATTTCCACATTGTGTACTAGTTTTCATCTGAAGTATCCCTAAAATCTGAAACGAGATCTTTAAGGTCTTGTTGCTGATTGCCAGAGACAGCACATCACAGAAAGGCTGAATCTTCTTCAGCTTACCATTCTTCACCATAACTGCTTGTTTAGTGTGTATATATATATTTCAGGACTCGTATTTTATATGGACTCAAAAAATTCCTTGTGATATTTCTGAAGGATTTAAACCAAATTCCTTTTGTTTGATTGAAAAGATAAAAGGTTAGGTTCTTCCTGCACTTGCCATGAAGGCGTAAGGGGAAGTGGATTTATATTTCCACTCATTCTTAACATTGGTTCTGAACGGAGGCAAGTGGTGAGCTTCATGCCCTGGTTATTTTACCTCTTGATCAAGAACGTGCAGTACCTGTTGCATTGGGGGATGGGTGGCCCTCACAGGTGGTTTGGACAATTTGGAGAAGAGGAAGATCTCTTAGCTGTGCCAGGATTTGAAGCCCAGATTGTGTAGCCTGTAGCCTAGTAACTGTACTGCCTGTGCTACTGCAGCTTCTTTTGGGTTGAATATGGCTGAACTTGGTAGTGCATTTCCCTAATGACAGGTGAAGATCTTGTGATATGACTGCAGTGGCTGATGAAGTTTTTAAGTGCCAGTTGCTTGTCTGCTTGATAATTTGTGACAGGTGTTTCCCAATCTTTTACTGGACTGCGTCTTCCCATTTTATTGAACTATAGCAAAATTTGTGGAAAAAATCATTTTTGTTGTGCAGTTATTTCCTTTAATTTAATTGCTTGTCAATTCTACCACAGGTTACGTCCAGTACAAGTGAGTGTCCTGCCAGTGGGGATTTTTTTTTTGGGGGGGGGGGCATTCTTAGGTCATTGGGCTATTTGCAAACCTTGCCCACCTTTATTGTGTCATCCAGTCATCCACAGCATTTGCACAGAAGTGGTATTATGTGGATATTTGTTGTGGTAGCATGAGACAACTGAGGCTCTCTAGTTTTGCACTTTAATATTTGGTCCAAATGACTGCTGTGCACGTGGAACTGATTTACATATTTGTGGGGGCACTGGATTAGCCTGAGCAAAAAGTTGCTTGAACTGTCTTCCATACAGCCTGGACACTGCACTCTGACTTCCATGCATTTGTCCCCACCCCAACCCCACCTCCAAAGGGTGATATTAAAAGGTCAAAGATGTTGATTGGTTGAAGCTACTATGGCTGCAGTGGTGGAGTGATTTTGAGTGACTTGTGATAGCTTCTGCCCCAAATAAAACCATCCCTGAATGGTTTTCAGTGAAGAAGGTCTTGTATATGAAAACATCTTTAATAGTAGTTGGTGCTTTTGAGTGCTTCTGACTGGTTGAGGTCTTGTAAATATGCAAATGTCTAGTGAATTAAGCTTCCTGACTTGGTAATTAAATTTTTTTGATCAAAAGAGTTACTTTGTACACACAGTAGGCTTAGCAGCTCAGAATATTCCACCAGAATTAGTTATGTTCTTCGTTTTGAAGATGCACCTTGTCTAGGTGAGATATTGTACAGTACTGTAAGCTTGTTGAATAACTTACAAGTAAATTGAACACTGATTTGTCACAGGAGATTCAGAGGATCTGTTGTACTCTTGTACAAAATTGTTCCTGTCACCTGTCTGTTTCTTATACATTGATATCGTAGATTTTATTTATAACTCCTCCTTCCTCCTCGATAATTTCAATCACATTTTCATATCCTTAAACCTGAACACTGAAGAGCCCCATTCCATTTGCCTCTCCTTTAAAAACTTCGTCCACTTCTGTTACTTCTTCAGTGTCATGTCATTGGAGCCAACCTACATGTGCTTGGATTAATCACATTTCTTGTTCTTTTATGAAAAAATTAGTATTTTATTGACTACAGTGGTTTAGTCATGTAAAAACAAGTAACTGGATAAGGACCAAAAGAGGTTGATGTAAATGGAGTGTAAGGACAAGGGAAGTATGGGACAACCCAGAACAGCATGGTTTGGGTAGGTACTTGTAGGACATCAGGAAGAGAGGAGAGACCTTTTGAGAAATCAAGAAGCAAAGCTTGGGAGTAGCTGGATGAGATTGTAGACTTTTTGTCCATAAACCCCTATAGAGTGGAAAATACTGAAAGAAGCCAAAGATGAAGACATTGTATGAAAGTAGTCCTACTTCATGTGTATGTGTTCAATTTTTTAATGCATTTCCCATAGTCCCTGCCACTTGGTAGGTATTTATACTTCAAAGTGTAATAGTGTCTTGGCAATACTGGCATTCCAATAATTTTATGGAATCCCAGTATAAGAGATTTTAATGCTGATTTACTTCCTGAAAACTGCTGTGCCTGCCTGTCCCCTCTGCTTTCTATTTTGATGTGCTACTAGACTTAAATTATTTAAGAAATGAACACATTCTGTGGACATAGTGGATATAATGCAGCTTGCCATTTTATGCAGTTGTGAGTAAAAGTAATTATGTTACCTCACTGGCATAATATGAAACATTTTGTTGCTTTCTTCTTTGAGAAGTTTCAGTCTTGATAAATGCTGGAATGGGGTTTCAACAATACCATGTTTTGAAACATAATTTATTATCATCATCATCATTATTTCTGTTGTGTGTGGGAAGTATAGTCCATTCTTCTGGTGTATTGTATGGGTCAAGTGTTGACTTTGTGTGGGTTATCTCTCTACTTTGTGTCCATAATCAGGATGACTGTACATAATGTCCCATTCCTTTGTCTAGTTTAATGTCTGCACTGAATTGCCTGTTCTTGGATCTGGTGGTACCAAAGCATATTGTCTCCACCTTCAGCAGTGCAGCATCCATTACCCCACTGCAGAACATCATGTACTTATGTCTCTGTGTTCACGCCTAACAGGGATGTAAGTGGATGGTTGCTCAACCATTTCGACCTGCACATGCCTCTGAGCCATGAATGTTAGGAACTTCTGACATGGATGTTCATTAATAGTCATTCTACTGGCAAAATCAACACATCATAAAATAACTGCTGGGAACTAGAAAACAATATATATTGTAGTGGAATATCTTAATCTGATTTAATCATGGTATAGCAGGATTACATCTAAAAAGTCCCTATCATTTTTTGTAACAGTCTTAACTGAGTGTCTTACAAACCTTGTGGTCCTCCTGCCTCAGTAACATGATTGCATCTACTATGTAAGCAGATGAATTCAGGCATCTCCAATGCTCAGACTGCAGAAACACACTGATATATGTGCACACAACCTCACATGTTCTCCTGTGACATCAGTGTAGGCTTGCCGTTACTTGTGCACCATATGTTGGAGACTTTGTAGAATTAATCCTGCTATGTATATTTACTTGTTATTACTTATATATTTAAAATTCTAGTTATAAGGGCTATTTGATATGCAGAGAGCTTTTATTATCATGTCTCTGAGCAGGAGAGCTCTTATGGGAGCTGCCAGGAATGTAGAGTCCATAATTTTCCATGCAGTTCATGGTACCTTGTTTCATAGAAGAATGATGGTCTACTCTCCAGCTTTTAAGCTGGCCATGCAACTTCTAAAAACATTTATTTGACTCCTGTCATAGTTTTAGTTTTGAAATACTAGCAGTTTTTCTTCAAATACTGTCTTTCAGTACTTGCAGAGAATGTGGATTGTTGACATAAATATCACACAAGTAATGATGTGTTGAAATCAGGAGATATGAGGGTCACAATCTGCAAGTTATCCATCCTTTATTAGGGCAGTTATAGAGAAAATTGTTGTGTGGGCCATGGTACAGTGTTGCGTGAGGTAACTACACTTTTTTTTTCTGTTAATTCAGTAATGAACAGTGTCAGACTTGACTGTGTAGCTGTATGAATTTATTGTTTCTTTGAAAAAATGTGAACTGTCTGATTTTGTGCCCACTTTCTGTATGCCAGACTTTGACTTTATCATGTGGAGAAACATGAAGTTCATGGGGATTTTCAGAGCCTCCTCTCATGTCTGTTACTCTTGCTGTTTGCATTCCATTTTAATGTAAACCATGCAGTGTTGTACAAGTGCTGAAAATGAATACTGTCTGTTCAACAGAGTTTTGTCTATCACTGACTCTCTGCCCTGTTTGACTCACAACACATAATTGAGTGCCCTTCTGGTGTTCGATCTGTAATAAGATTACCTTCCCGTCACAAGTGGCCATCATTTTTTCTTGTGCTCAGTGAAATGGTTACAAAACCTTTCTGTGAACTGTATATTGCTTGAACTGTTTCATCAATAGGAGTGCGATGTAGGATATATTGATTGAAAGTGTTAATTTCTTAGAATTCTGACTGCCTGAGTCTGTAAGTATTGTGAATGCTTGTTTTAAACTTTAATTTGCAGTAGAATTGTGGTTTGCTGCTTCTGACATTAACTGAAGAACTGAGGAGACTATGTAAGAAGTGATGGGGCCAGGCATTTAGAGTGTAAGTGAATAAAGAATTGTGTTTGATTTGGCTCTGTTTGCAGTTATTTTGATGGAAAACTGTGCCTTTTTTTTTTTGTTTGTAATTGCCCCCATCTTAGTTACCAACACTGCTGCCACACTGGGCATATAAAAAAAGTATGCTTCATTCAAATGTTGACACCTGCTCATAAGTAGCAGCAGTCAAGTGTATGTGGTGTGGGTTCAGACAGATTATGTGGCTTTCCCAGTACAGTGCAGCTGTGACTTCATCATGAGAGGAAGCATACTGATAGTAAGAAGAAAACACAGCTGTTAGTTACCTGGGGAAATAGCTAGAAAAGGCTGACTCATGTTTATTATAGAAAATGATTAGGGGATTTTACAAGTTTTTATACCAACTGTATGTGCAACAGGAAACCCCTGTCAATCTCATTCTTGTTTTATTTTATCTCCAAAACTGTTTGGTTAGGATTGCAAATCATGATGTTGTAGCCACCTGTTACTTCACCCTCTTAGGTCAGAATATTTTTCTCTGCACCCGTATTTTTGAACATACGCTGTCTGTGGTACTATCTTAATTTGAGAGACCAAGTTTTATACCTGTACAAAATTTCCTGTACTTAATCTTTGCACTTTGCTAGACGAGATTCTGAGCTGAATGTTAAGCTGTGGTTCCTGCGTGAGAAGTGTTAGGCTGAGCGTGGAAACATAACTAATGGGGATTGTGCTCGCGCTAGCGGACTTACTGTCGTGGCAGAGAGGGTTTGAGGACTTATCGCCACAAGTGGCAGTAAGTCTTCTGGGTGGGATAGAAGTTTGATTAGGTGGATTTCTTGGGGTTTGAACCCAGAGTGTAAGTTGAAGGCCTTTTCGAACTGGGGGGGGGGGGCGAATTACCTTGACTGGGTCTTCGTGACTCGGGGGGGGGGGGTGGGGGCCGTGCCCTCCGTCTTAATTATATGGTGGCATTTTCCTCACAATTGAGTAACAACACGGAAAACGTCAGTCTGGGTAGCCGAAAAGTGTTAGGCACGGTGGATTGTGGCGATTTGGCCGCCTTTGTACAGGTTGCCTGGACGGCTTGTTTATTTCCAGTCGTTTTCAGCCAAGACCTCGGGGCCACTTCTTTCATCTGTCGGCCAGCGTAATACCCTCCAAGCTGCCGAACTAGTGGGTTCCCAGCACCAGTCAATGTTGAGTCGAAGCTCTCGCTAGTACTCTTGACACGGTCGGCGGAAAATGGAGCTGTCAAATCCTCGTCAATTTGCTCGTTACTCTTATGCCAAGTTCCGTTCATGTCAGTGCGAAGAATGTGGGACTGCAACACCTGCAGCTTCCAAATGTGGAATCTGGCAGAGGCCTCCAGATAGGGCACGCGTAATATGTCAGAAGACGGATCAATTGCTGACTTAACGTGGTGATAGCTAAAACACTACCTTCGTGCACTGTAGGGATGTATTAACCCCTTCTTTGTATGTCCTGTAGTGCGCAGAGATAGTGTGTTAGTAACTATAATTGTAAGTTCACGAGAAATATTAACCATTTCAAAGACTCTTTTTGTAAGCTAATTATATGTTATACCGTGAATTTTCTTATATCAAATATATTAACCAAGAAACGCACTTAATAAAACACATCATGATAAGTAGCAACATCTACATATTTCGGGACCGGAGTGCCATCTCCAGGGGGTCTACGGACATAAGTATCACAAGTCCGACAAACAGGAGTGTTGGACTTGTGATATGTGTCTGTAGACTCCCTGAAAATGGCACTCCGGTGCCGAAACATGTAGAAGTTGCTACTTATCATGATTTGTATTAAGTGCATATGTTGGTTACTGTATTGAATACTTGCAAGTTACTTTGCTCATGGACGACCCACTGCTTATGTTAAGCAGACGGCCTACAGTGCGAAGTTTGTGGGATGCTTGCTTTTCGATTTGATTTGGTAGATTAATCTGGCTTGGACTGTAGCAATCTTGTCTCGTACTCTGGCGGCATTGAGCTGAATTCTCAGTCCCGGGTCCGCCTGCCGTAAGTGTGGCGGTAATATATCAAGCCACAGCCGTTTCCTCGCACGTCCTTACGCTTTGAGTGTTTACTGATCATCCAAACTACTCCACACTGCATAATCTGACATACCGAGGACGGCGTTAAGTTAAAAATACATAAATGTGTTTGAGTCCCATTATTTCAACAGTAAATTGTGAAATAAGTTTGTCTAAAGTCAGAAGTGGCTACATCAAAATGTCACGGGAGGGTACACCGGTAACATATCGCGTCACAGATGATTAGGTTATAGCATCATCTATCTCGTTCGAAGCACAGGAAACATGGAATATGAACACTGTCTGATTTTAATACTATTTTGGACACCCTTCCCGAAACGTTGAAGATATATGTATGTATTAAAGTGGAAACTGACATTTTAGAAACGTGAAACAAGCCTTACCTTAAGACGTTTGTTACATTAATTCGGCAGTTAGTACAGTGTGTCTGAAGATGGTGAAATTCTTTTATATAAAAAAAAATTCCCAAGGTTGAGCAACATTGGCTGATGCAACTTGACTTGTCTCTTGAATCAGAACCAGTTTTCCTTTGCTAAAAATACGCAAAATGAAGCAGTTACTGGCAGATGACCTTAAGTTGTGATTTTTAAAAATAACTGCATAATTTTTCTGTTTGGGTGTGCGAACTTGGTCCTTCAGTCTTCGTAAACAAGATGGTGATGAGAATATGTGGAGATCGTAAAGGGGAAGGAACAGTAGGATTGATAGATTCACGTAACAAAGAGCCTCGTAATTAATATTCTTTAGCAAACGTTATTTTGGTGACCAAGTGAAGGTGGATAAAGCAGATTGGGCATGTGAGACAAGAGTAATGCATACAAAACATTGATCTAAGAACCCGAAGGTAGGAAACCTCTTAAAAAAGTACGAATAAATGGTATGCGAATGTTAAATTCGAACTCACAACAGAAGAAAAAACCGTATTTAATGATGTGGACCGGATCTTGGCTCAGAACAGCGTCCAATTAGAGTTGGTAATGAATCTTCGGTTTCCATAAAAGGAATTTCTTGAGTATCCAAACTTAAAGTTTTCAAGAACAGCCATACACGCTCTGTAGTTAATACTCTAATGCAGATTTCAAACTAATGCGGCTGCAAGCAAGCAGTTGCTGTATAGAATAATATAAAATGTTGTCTATGCGGACCACTTCTACAGCGACACTTCGGCTGGCTACAACCTTATACGTAACTGTATTTAAGATAGTGGCTCGCTACGGGCTGGACGGTCCGGGGATCCAGTCCCGGTGTGGTGAGGTTTTCCGCACCCGTTCAGACAGGCCGTGGAGCCCACCCAGCCTCCTGTACAATGGTTACCGGATCTTTCTCAAGGGGTGAAGCGGCCGGGGCGTGGCGTTGACCACCCATCCCCATCTAGTGCCGAGATTAAAGAAAGAGTAGAGCTATATCTCTCCTTCCCCCTCTGGGCCTTCGTGGCCTGTTCTAGGGTGAAATTTACCTTTACCTTTATACACAAAGTAATCGTTTGTCTGACGGCACTATATAACTCTTTCTCTGTATTTGTTTTACTGAAGCACCTTCTTTCGTAACTGTGTTTCCATTGATTGATTGATTAACACTGGGTTCAAGCCCTTACGGACCCGATGCACCTAGGCCTTATACACGGGCCCGTTGTGCCCCATAATCTAATATCAACTCAGGAGAGCCCTGTTCCTTTACTAAAGTTCCAGATGGCCCTCAACCTTAAAATCCCAATGGCCTCCAGGTCCAAGAAAGGAATCCAGATATACTTTTCTTTCTCTCAAAAGTCCCAGCAAACGAACCCACTCCAGGTTCCCCAACAGGGCCCCCATGGAGAGAAAGGCCCGTTTACAGGGCATTTTGCATATCTCTAAAAAAACCTCATCCTTCGGGTTCCCCATTTAAGGAGCCCTCCCTCAAGGCCCCCTTCATGGAATCCCTCGCAGAGAGATGCCCCGCTACTAGAGCCCTCCTTCATTCATTTATCAAAGTCGCCGATAAACGAGACCCTCCCCCCACATACCAGGTTCCCCTCGGCTGGAAAGGGACCCCCTTGGAGAGAGATGTTCGTATCCGGAGACTTTCTTAACATGTCTACCAAAGTCCCCAGTGAAGGAGCTCCCCCCAGAGCCCCCTTCATCTATCCCTCAAAGTCCCTGGTAGACGAGCCCTCCTCCAGGTGCCCAAAACGGAACCCCTAAGGAAAGAGATGCCTGTCTCCAGAGCCTTTCCTACATATCCTTCAGGGTCCCCAGCAAGGGAGCCCTCCCTCCAGGTTCCCTTCACAGAGCTCCCACAGAGAGATACACTCCACCTCCAGAGTTCCTTTCAACCATATCTCAAAGTCCTGGGTAGCTGAGCCCACTCCAAGTTGCCCAACTGAGCCACCATGAAGAGAGATGCCCATCCCCAGAGCCTTCCTTTAATAACCTTCAGGGCCCCTAGCAAAGGAGCCCCCCTCCAGGTTCCCCTAACAGAGCTCCCATAGACAGACATGCCCCGTTTCCAGAGGCCCCTTTCAACTATCTCTCAGAGTTCCCGATGAGCGGACCCACATGATACTTAACAGGGCCACTGTGGAGAAAGGTGCCCCTCTCCAGAGCCATCGCAACGCCCCGGTAGACGAGCCACCTAGTAATTTCCCCAGCAGAGCCCCACGGAGAGTGATGTCCGTCCCCTGAGCCCTCCGCCCCATGTCCTTCTGGATCCCCAGAAAGAAGCCCCCTAACAGAGCTCCCGCAGAGATGCCCCCTTTCCGGATCCCTCCAACTATCTCTTAAAATTCCCAGTCAACGGACTCCCAAGGTTCCCCAACGGACCCCTACGGAGAGAGAGAGAGACACATTTCGAGAACTTTCTTATACACTTTTCCCTCAAAGTTCCCGGTAAATGACCCCCCCCCCTCCATGTAACCCAGCAGGTTCCCTATGGAAAGAGAAACTTCATCTCCAGAGCCAGTGGTTTACTCGTTCATTTATATCTGTCAGAGTCCCCAATAAGAAGCCCTCCCACGAAATCGGGGAAAATATTTGGTCACCGTCCACGGAGCCCCACGTGGACGGAAGGCCTACATCCAGTGGGGTGCGGCTGGTTCCCCAAGGGGATTGTTTACCCCAATGCCATGAAGCCTTCAGCACGATTCCTTCCACCTTGGCTTGGGTAGACCAGAGCCCCGTTAGCCAGCGTGTGTCGTAACAAACCTCGTCAGGGTATGCCCTCCACAACTGTTACCGCCTCCCACGTGACCCAGGGCAGAGTAGAGTATGAATCCACGATACCCCGAGGTACGGACGAGGGTTTGGATTTATGGGAGGCAACTGTGTTTCCATAACAAAGCGTACGAAATTCATATTTTGAAAACGGCCTCTCATGGCTCCGTCTTCCTGAAACTAGTATTTGGCCACTGGAGGACAATGTGACTAATTCTACGAAAGTGCTAATAGGATTAAAAAAAATCCAGCAACGTTTCCATACCTGACAGCAAAACTGGTATTCGTTATAATGTCAGAAATGTATTGCTTTAATGTTGACGAGACCCACTAAGTGTTAGTGACAAGATTGCCTTCGTTTACTTCAATGTTAATGTACACGTCTTGTTTCGTTTAGCGCGTGACATGTATCTGTTGTGCGTCAGACCGTGCTGCGTTCGGGTTTCCACGAATTACGTAAGAACGTGTTTCCTACAAGTAACATGTTCCATGAAATCTGCGGGAAACGTGTTTATTGTAAACAACAGATGTAACTACAGCAGGAAAAAGCCGACCAATAAGGGGAAGTTGCAAATTAAGTGCTCTGAGCAATTGAAGGCTGACACGAAGCGTGAATGACCTCGGCCGACGTAGTGGTCTTTCTTCGCATCTAGCTGACGCCCATGTTTAACCTTTTGACGCCTAATGTCAACTATAGTGGTCGTACCGCACCGCTAACCTCTAAAGTTGCATTTTATATATTTATTCAACAAATATAGTTACTGAATATTTTAAACACGGTACATACT
>Ga0123354_10016401_pt1 | contig 11610 bp, 8 predicted proteins | sample TergutLab28metaG_2_FD_97872 | JGI IMG/M metagenome (GOLD analysis project Ga0123354, IMG submission 97872) | Labiotermes labralis P4 segment gut microbial communities from Petit-Saut dam, French Guiana - Lab288 P4 | ecosystem: Host-associated > Arthropoda: Insects > Digestive system > Gut ... | reverse complement strand
GTGCTCTTTGCCCTGCTCAGTTTGGGCGAACGAACCTATCTCATCGCCCGCAGCCGCATCCCGGAAGTCAATGTCGGCACCATTGCCCGCGAGTTCGGCGGCGGCGGGCATGCATCCGCCGCCTCGGCCACCATCCGCGACCTGACCATCGCCGAGGTGGAGGAGCAACTGGTCGGTCTCATCCATCGCCATATCCGTCCCAAGGCCGTGGCCGGCGAACTCATGAGCTCACCGGTGATCACCGTCACTCCCGATGTCAGCATCGATCAGGCCAACCAGCTGATGACCCGCTACAACGTCACCGTCCTACCGGTGGTCCGAGAAAACGACGGCCACGATGCCGGCTCGCAGCCCATCGGCTTTTTGGGCATGATCTCGAGAAGGGTGGCGGAAAAGGCCATTTTCCACAAGCTGGGCAACCTGCCGGTGGCCGACTACATGACCACCGAAATCGCCACCATCCCCGAGAGCGGCACCCTGGCCGACATCCAGCGGCTGATCATCGAAAACCGCCAGCGCCTCATCCCGGTGGTCCGGGGCGAGGCGATCGTGGGCGTGATCACCCGCACCGACCTGCTCACCTTGCTGGTCCACGACCCGGGCCACCTCTCCCCCGACCTGCTCCGCAGCGACGAGCGGCCCTCGGTCGAGCGAACCCGCAACCTAACCAGCATAATGACCCAGGCGCTGCCCCGCGAGGTCATCGTACTGCTGCGCGAAACCGGGGAGACTGCCGCCGCGCTCGGCTGCAACGCCTACGTGGCCGGCGGCTTTGTCCGCGACCTGTTGCTCCATGTCAAGAACACCGACATAGACATCGTCATCGAGGGCGACGGCGTCCGTTTTGCCAAGGCCCTGGCCGAACAGCGACACGGCGTTGTCCACCCCCACGAAAAATTCGGCACAGCCACGGTGATCTTTCCGGATCAGACCCGCATTGACGTGGCCTCGGCCCGGCTGGAATATTACGATCATCCGGCGGCTATGCCCACGGTGGAACACAGTTCGATCAAGCTCGACCTCTACCGCCGCGATTTCACCATCAACGCAATGGCCATCCACCTCAACCCGCAACGGTTCGGGACCCTGGTCGACTACTTCAACTGCCAGAACGACCTCAAAGAACGACGCATCCAGGCCCTGCACAACCTAAGCTTTGTCGAAGACCCGACCCGCATTTTCCGGGCGATCCGCTTCGAGGGCCGGCTCGATTTCACCATCACCCGCCACACCGAGAAATTGATCAAGAACACGGTGCAGCTCAACCTGTTCGACCAGGTCGAAGAACCCCGTTTTTTCCACGAACTCAAGCTGATCCTTGCCGAGGACGATCCCACCCCGGTCCTGCGGCGAATGGCCCATTTCAAGCTTTTCCCCTTTCTCTGGCCGGATCTGCACCCCAGTTTCAAGATCGACCGCCGCTTCCTCCACTTTCTCACCCAGGCGAACCAGGCCATTTCCTGGTTCAAGCTGCTCTACCTGCCCGACAAGCTGGAATCCTGGATGGTCTACCTGCTGGCGATCATGAGCCGCTCGCGCGCCAAGGAGCTGATCGCCTTCTGCCATCGCTTCAATCTGCCGCCCCGGCAGCGACGAAAGCTGATTGCGCAGAAAACTGAAGCCGAGCGCATTGCCCAAGAAATGCAGAAGCGCCCTTTTCTCCGACCCAGCGAAATCTACTGGCTCTTGCAAGAACTCGACAACGAAGGCTTACTGTACCTGATGACCATTGCCCGCAAGCGTTTCATCCAACAGGCAATTTCCCAGTATGTCACCACCTTGCGCCGCAAGACGCCCCTGGTCGGCGGCGACGAACTCAAGGCCATGGGCTATATCCCCGGGCCCCAGTTCCGGGCCATCCGCAACCATCTGCTTGAAATGCAGCTTGATGACGAAATCGCCGACCACGGCCAGGCCCTCGCCTTCATTCGCACCACCTATCCGGTCGACAATCAGCCGCGTCACTGACCGTTGCCGCACTTTTTCCTCGCTTTTCCCCGGTGTCGCCTTATTTTTTCACCCACCCCTGGCGCCATATCTGGGTGCCAACCTCATTCCAGGAGCCTCTTTTTACATGGATTTTGATTTCAACTCCCTCATGCGGCAACTGCTCATCACGCTGCCGCCTCTGCTGTTCGCCCTGACCGTACACGAGCTGGCCCACGGCTACGTGGCCTGGCGCCTGGGCGACCCGACCGCAAAGAATCTCGGCCGCCTGACCCTGAATCCGCTCAAGCACCTCGATCCCTTGGGAGTGCTGGCCTTCATCATCATGAAAATCGGCTGGGCCAAGCCGGTGCCGGTGAATCCCCGCTATTTCAAGCAGCCGCAACGCGATATGCTGCTGGTCGCCCTGGCCGGGCCGGCAGCCAACGTCGGCCTGGCCGTGGCCAGCGCCGCGCTCGCCCATCTGTTCGTAGCCCTGCGGTTTCTGCTGCCCTTCTTTATCCTCCAGCCTCTGGTGGCCATGCTGGCGGCCAGCGTCTGGATCAACATCATGCTGGCGGTGTTCAACTGCCTCCCCATTCCCCCGCTCGACGGTTCGAAGGTGCTAATGGGCGTGCTCCCGCCGGATGCGGCCCGCAGCTACGCCAAACTGGAACCGTTCGGCTTGATCCTCCTCCTGGTCCTGTTCTATACCGGGGTGATCGGCACGGTGATCATGCCCATCATCCGTTTTTCCAACACCCTGTTGCTGGGGTAAAAAAAGCCCGGAAAAATTCCGGGCCCCGAAAGTCTGCCGTTTGGACAGCGAAACCAGGTCAGAACTTGTAGCTGAACCCGATGGTCACCAGATGGGCGGCTTCATTGGTAAACTCTCCGACGGCATACTGGTTGTTGACATGACGGCTTTCCTTGTCGTCATACAAATAGGCTGCGCCGATCTCCATGCTGTCGTTGATTATGTATCGGACACCTATAGAATACAGGCGGGCGTCCGCGTCGGGCAACTCGAAACCCAATGTATTGTCCGGAGCGGGATTCTCGTCGATGGCGAATCCGGCCATGAGGATCCAGTTGTTCTTGAAGTCGTAGGCAACACTCAAACGCCAGGTATCGGTATCGGACCATGATTTTGCCCTGGGATCGCCGAATGCTCCCTGCATGACTGGGTTGCCCAACGGGCTCGGATAGGTGAAGGCCAACGTGTCGTAGGAGGACCAGTAGGTGCGGTTATACCCGAGTTCCACGGTCAACTGATCGAAAAAGGTATACGAAGCAGCCACCGCCAGGACAGCGGGCAGGGGAATTTCGACCCCGGCATCACCGTTGTACGTGCTTCCGGGGATTGCGACGATACCGCCCAAGGCCGGAAGGGCGACGTCAGATGTCGACATGTTGGCATGGCCCTTGACGCTCAGATCGATCTTTGACCGGTAGGTAATGCCGATGTTCATCTTGTCCATCGGCCGGATGCTCAGCGCCAGATTGTAGCCAGCCTCCCAGGCGTCGCCGTCCATGTACCTGCCGATCCTGGAACTGGAATCCATGGGCCCATAGGGTGTCGGTATATCATTAACAGGAACAGTCCCGTGGCTCATGATCTGGCCGTCGACATACACTCCCCGGATGCCGGCGGCCAGCGAGAACCGGTCGTTGACCCGATAGGAAACCGTTGGGTTGAACTCGAAAACCTTGACCGCGAACTTTTCAGCGTACGTGGCCGGATATGGATCCCGCCATTCTTTCGCCAGTCCGGCCGGCGCGGTTATCGAGAAGCCGAACCGGAAGTTGTTGAAATCAGGCGAGACTGCAAATAACGTGGGCATGAAAAAATTCTCCGCCTCGGCCTTGCCGTTCCAGGCCGGGGTTCGATCATCTCTATACTTGACCGAAGTCAGATGGATCCAGGTACCGTTTGCCTCCAGATAGGTCCGGTTCTCCAGCCAGGACATATTGGCGGGATTATAATACGTTGCGTCTGCGCCCGGCGTATTGGCCACATAACCGCCGGCCAGGGCCACCGAGTTCACTGATTGTTCCGGGATACTGTAGCCCGCCGCCAAGGCCGATCCTGTCGCCGTTAACAGAATCAATCCAGCCATTCCCCACGTTTTTGCCATGTACCTGCCTCCTTGTTTTTTTTGATGTTGGTTGATGTTGATGGTGTGGCTTGGTTACGTCTGCATGTTGTCGGCTGAATACAAATACCGTTTGATCTTGTGGGTAGCGGTCTTGACGAAGGGTTCGCGTCGTTCCAGTATCCGGGAGATGCGGGAAGAATTCGAGAGCTGCCCGTTGACGGCGACGCGCATCTCCTCGAACAAATCGACGATGAAGCGGGCCCGCTGGGTCCGACTCTGACCGGCTGTTTTCCCATCGATGAATTCATAGTCCGGATAAATCCAGGCCTCGAGCAGGCCCCGGTTCTCAACGACCAGCGACTCGACCACAAAAGGATAGGCGTTCAGCTTGTGCTCAATCGCCTCGGGATACACGTTTTCGCCGTTCGGCAGGACAATGACCGACTTGGACCGCCCCTTGATGTGCAGGTTGCCCGCGGCGTCGAGCAGACCGAGATCTCCGGTCTTGAGCCAACCCTCCTCGGTCAGCGTTTCCTTGGTCGCCTCCTGGTCGTTGCGATACCCCTGCATGACGTTCTGGCCCCGGGCCAGGATCTCGCCGATTCCGGTCTCGGGGTGGGGATCCTCGATGCGGATCTCCACCTTGGGCACCGGTTTGCCGCAGGAGCCGAGTTGGATGGCCGTATCGCCGAACGGTCCGCCAGCGAGCAGCGGCGCCGCCTCGGTCAGACCATAGCCAACCAGGAAAGGAAAATTGGCATCTCGCAGGAAGGCTTCCACCTCCGGGTTGAGAGCCGCGCCGCCGATACCCATCACCTGCAGCCGGCCTCCGAAAAAGGCGTACAATTTGGCGCCGATCTTGCGATAAATCAGCCTCCTGCTCGGGCCGAACCGACAGAAGAAGCTGAGCATCCTGCTTTTTTCCACCGCTGGAATCACTCGTTTCTTGAAGATTTTCTCGATGATCAACGGCACAACCATCATCACGTGGGGCTGTTCCTTTTCGCATATCTTCTGCAGGATGGCGGGAGTGGGCGTCTTGCCGGCATAAACGACCCGGCACCCTGCCAACAGCGGCAGGACGAAACCGGTCGTGAACTCGTAGGTGTGGGAGATGGGCAGCACCGAAAGGAACACCCAGCCGGGAACGATCCGCATGACCTCGCTGGCCGAGTAGGCATTGGCGCACAGATTGCGGTGGGAGAGCATCACGGCCTTGGAAAAACCCGAGGTGCCGGAGGTGTACAGGATGGAGGCGAGATCATCCGGCGCGACCTTCGGGAAATCCAGGGGTTCATCGCGGGCCTCTTCCCCGAAATCGGCAAGCGCTTCGGCAATGAAGTCGCTAAAGGTCCGCAGGCTGATCAGACCGGTGTCGTCGCGGTAATCGTCAAAGGTGACGACATGGCGCAGTTGCTGCTTCAGGTCGTAGATTTTTTCGATCTGCCGCTGGGTGAGAAAGATCACGTCGCAGCGTATTTCCCCTAGGATATGGTGGACATCGGCCTCGGGAAGATCGGGGAAAATGGGAACAGTGATCGCTCCCAGCCGGACCACCGCCAGGTAGACGACGCCCCAGTGATGGGAATTCTCTCCGAGCAGCGCGACCCTGTCGCCCTGTTTGACTCCGAGCCGCCGCAACAAGGCGGCGACGGCGAGAATCCGCTCGTGCATCGTCTTGTAGGAGAGCGGCTCGTCCAGCGCCATGCCGACGGCCGGCATGTGCCAGTACTTGCGGCAGCTGATATCGACTAAATCGTTCAGGGTCGCCGCGTTTTCCTGGATGACCGGCAGATAATTCACCACCTGCTCATCGGTGACCACCTCGGGCCCATCATGGTTCAGATCGGCTTCATCTGGCGATGTTTGCATACTTTTCTCCACCTTCAATCCTTGATTCCGCATAAGGTCATCGTTGGCCTGTTTACCATAACAGATGATGATTTTCAAAGAAAACGGGCAATTCCCTTGACAGGGCAGAAAGAGAGCGGGTAAATTTTTTAAATTATTGAGTTGTCTTCAACCATCTGCGATCCGTATGTCTCGATTTCTGCCTCTTACCCTGTCGTTGATGGTGGTGAGCATCGTTTTGCTTCTCCACCCTCTCACCGATGTCCAAGGCGCACAACCCACCGCGTCGTCGACAAAAACCAAGCAACAGGGGACAACCATAAGCATTGCCAAGGCCCCCGCACAGGCCGTCAGGCTCTCCGCATCCTCGGTAAAAAAGTCCGTGGCCGCACCTATAAAAACCAAAGCGAGCCAGACCGCTTCTGCGCCGGCCCAAGTCAAGGGCGGCTCCCAGACGAGCGGCGCCGCCAAGGTGGCCGCCCGTCAAACCGCACCGGCTCCCAAGGCCAAGCCGACCCAGCAAGCCCAAAAAGCTAGGAAGACTGGAGCCGCAACGGCGAGGAACACGGGGCGTCCCGCAGCACCGGTCACGGCAAATACCGAACCTGCCGGAGCGCCCCAGGAGATCGAAAAACAAATCAGCGCGAGAAGCGCCATTATCCTGGACGCGAGAACCGGCGGCGAACTCTTCGCCAAATACCCTGACAATCCTCGCCAACCGGCCTCCACAATCAAGATCGTGACCGCCATGATCGCGATCAAGTCATTGAAGGACAACGAGGTGGTCGAAGTCAGCAACCACGCAGCCAGTATGCCTAGCTCCAAGGTGTTCCTTGAAACCAGCAAACAATACCAGGTCAACGATCTGATTAACGCGGTTCTGCTTGCCTCCGCCAATGACGCCAGCGTTGCTCTGGCGGAAAAAGTCGCCGGAAGTGAAGAGAATTTCGCCAACCTGATGACGATTTCGGCGCGCATGTGGGGAGCCCGCAATACCGTCTGCCGCACCGCATCTGGGCTGACGGCCCTCGGCCAGCAATCGACCTCCCGCGACCTGGCCAACATCTTCCGTTATGCCATGCAGCAAGACGAGTTTGCCCGGCGGATGCGGGAAAAATCCATCACCACCTCCTATGGCAAGGTTTTACGCAACCATAACAAGGCGTTGTGGAAGGTGGACGGCGCCCTTGGCGGCAAAACCGGTTACACCGTCGCCGCGCGGCAAACCTATGTCGGGCAGTTCAGCCGAAACGGCCAGACCATCGTGGTGGCGCTCATGGGCAGCGAAACGATGTGGGTGGACGTGCGCAAACTGGTCGAATACGGTTTCAAGAAGCAAAAGGATGAACAACTGGCCCGACTCAGCTCCAGCGACTCAGGCGGAGCCTTGCGAACGAACTGACAGAGCCGGCGGCGCCCAAAAAAAAGGTCTGCATTGCTGCAGACCTTTTTTTTTGAAGAAGATTTGAACAACTATCTTTGAACAACTATCGTTCAGCGACCAACTGCTTGCGCACCAATTCAAGAAAGGCGTCCCGCTTGAACGGCTTCTCCAGTGTGGCGATATCGCCGAGATACCCGGCCATGGTCAGGTAACGCTCCGCCTTGATGGCGCCCCCTCCCGAAATGGCCATTATTTTCAACTCAGGATAATCACGCACCAATTCCATAATGAACTTCAGACCATCCTTAACAGGCATGATCATATCGGTAATGACCAGATCAAAAGCATAGCGACCGACCAGCGCAACCCCTTCCTCACCGTTTTCAGCGGTATGGACTGTATACCCCTCCTGCTCCAACATTTGGGTCAGCATGGTGCGAATCTGCGCTTCGTCGTCGACCACCAGTATCTGTTTCAAAACCATTCACTCCTTATTTCAAAACAGTATTTATTGCATTCTCAATATCCTACAAGCAGTCCCGGCGCGATTCAACAGCTTTTTCTCGGGGTCACTCTTTTTCCTGACGGCATAACCGCCCGAAACCGCCCGGAATAGTTCCCGAAGACCAAAATGCCCGCCCCTGTTTGAAGTCGACAAACCACTGACCGCCCGGTTTTCTGGTCGCATCGACAAAAACAAAGGGCTGCTCTCCAGAAAAACAGCCGTGCAGATACTGGCCTGCCGCAGACTGTTTGCCTTCGAGCAGGGAAAGGGCCTCCGCCATCGAAGGCAGTCGCCAGTCGGCAAATCCCGCAAACCGGGTGCTGTTGATCCGCTCGATCTCCCGGCGCATCGAGCGATGACTCATGATATCGGTGCCGCCAAGCTGCCACATCAATCCTGTGACCCGGTCGCTGACCGTCAAACCGTCATTGTTGTCGACCAGCACCTTGACAAAACTGCCCTGGGGGTTGCGCTCCTGTTCGGTAAAATTGAAACGGAGCACCAGGGCGGTCACATCCTCCTCACTCAACTCGGCGGGCTCGGGCGGCAGGACGATTCGCTCCGGCGCCGTCAACACCGCCTCCCGTCCCGGCAGCCCGATGCCCCCCACCGGGGTGCGGCTCGATTCGAGCAGTGGAATCACCTTGGAATCGTCCTCGGTTTCCACCACATTGGCAAGCAGCCACCGTTTCAGCTCCTCGTTGATAGGGTGAGTCCGCTCGAAACGGGCCACCTTGCCCTGTTCACTGACGCAACGGCGGACCATCTCCGGCGGCGCCAGGATTTCGGCGATCACCAAGGCGTGCTTGATCCCGCGTTCCATCAGACACAGCTTCGGCTCTTCGCCCCAGGCATCGATAAAGAAATAATAAATCCGTTCGTTCTTGCTCCGGACCCGCTCCCGGCCACCCCAGCTCTCGAAGGTGCCGAAGGTATACTCGGGCGTCATTTCCCAATCGATTGCTGATATTCCCGTTTGCACCAGTTTTTTAAAGAGCCCCATCCTGACCTCCGCCAAGGTTGAAAATGATCTGCAAGACCGTTAGATAGTGAATACAAAGTTGTTGAAAGGTTCTCTCAGTATAAAAATAACTATTCCTATTTCAATATGAAAAATTCCATCCGGACAAAATCAGGCTCCCCGCTGCCGCTCGGCGCCACCATTACCCACCAGGGAGTCAATTTTGCCCTTTTCTCACGCCATGCCTTCACAGTCACTCTGGTCATGGCTCCTGAAGCAAGGCGGCAAAGCGGCTGGATAGAAATCCCCTTGAATCCGCAGGCCAACAAAACCGGCGATATCTGGCACATTCTGCTGTGCAACGCCCCCCTGCCGCTGCGCTACGGCTACCGAGTAGACGGTCCGGCAGACCGGCAGGAAAACGGGCATTGCTTCGATGCCAGCCGCATCCTGCTGGACCCCTATGCCAGGGAAATCCACTCTCCAGATTGGGGGCATCTCCGGACCTGTCTCGGCGCCGAACCCTGTTGCCTTGTGGACAGGCAGATCTACGACTGGGAAGGAGACCGGCCGCTCAACATCCCCTTGCGGGACTCGATCATCTACGAACTGCATGTCCGCGGCTTCACCCACCACCCTTCGTCCGGGGTCAATTGCCCCGGCACCTTCGGGGGAATCATCGAAAAAATACCGTATCTCAAAACGCTCGGCATCACGGCCGTAGAACTGATGCCGGTGACGGAATTCAATGAGAACGAGTCCATCTTCACCAATCCCCAAACCGGCGAACGGCTGAAAAATTTCTGGGGCTACAGCCCGCTCTCCTTTTTTGCGACCAAAGCCAGCTACAGCAGCGATCTCCAGGCGCCGCTCACCGAGTTCCGCGACATGGTCAAGGCCCTGCATCGGGCAGGGATCGAGGTGATACTCGACATCGTCTACAACCACACCGCCGAGGGAGGCTCCGACGGGCCGACGACCAGTTTCCGCGGCATCGACAACACCATTTATTACCTGCTCGATCCCTGGACCCGTGCCTACCTCAACTTTTCAGGCTGCGGCAACACCTGCAACTGCAACCATCCCATCGTCCGAAGTCTGATTATGGACGCTCTGCGCTGGTGGGTGATCGACATGCACGTCGACGGTTTCCGCTTCGACCTGGCCGCGATCCTCGGCCGGGATTCGAGCGGCCAGGTGCTGTCCAACCCGCCGGTGGTGGAACGCATCGCCGAAGACCCGGTCCTGGCCGACACCAAGATCATCGCCGAAGCCTGGGATGCGGCCGGACTGTACCAGGTGGGCCAGTTTTCCCGGCACCATCGCTGGGCCGAATGGAACGGCCGTTTCCGCGACGATGTCCGCGCCTTCATGTGCGGTCATGCCGGTATGGTTCCGGCCCTGGCCACCCGGATCGCCGGCAGCTCCGATCTCTATCAGCATTCCAACCGCCGGCCCTGCAACTCGATCAACTTCATCACCAGCCACGACGGGTTCACCCTGGCCGACCTGGTCAGCTACAACGAAAAGCACAACCTGATGAACGGCGAGGACAACCGTGACGGCGACAACAACAACCTCAGTTGGAACAGCGGCGCGGAAGGCCCGAGCGCAGACAAGGCCATCCTGAAACTCCGTTCCCGCCGCGCACGCACCATGGCGGCGATCCTGCTGCTTTCCCAGGGGGTGCCGATGCTGGTTGCCGGCGACGAATTCGGCCGCAGCCAACAGGGCAACAACAACGCCTGGTGCCAGGACAATGCCGTCAGTTGGGTCGACTGGACCCTAGCGCAGGCCAACAAGCCGCTGTTACGCTTTTTCCGTAAACTGATCCGGCTGCGCAAAGCGCACCCAGTCTTCCGGCGAGAGGATTTCTTCCTCCATGACGGTCAAGGCCAAAAGTTGGAGGGGCAGCCGCTGGAAATCCTCTGGCAGGGCTTGCGGCCGGGCAAGCAGGACTGGTCCTGGGAGTGCCGGACCCTGGCCTTCCACCTCATCGGCGCCAACCTGCAACCGCCGGACGCGGATTTTTTCGTCATGCTCAACGGTAGTCCCACCGATGCCGCCCAGTTCACCGTTCCCGAGGCCAGCCAGGGTAAAAACTGGGCGCGGCTCATCGACACCAGCCACCGTCCGCCCCAAGACTTCGTTGACCCGGAGCATGGCGACACGGTACAGTGCGGGCAAACCCTTAATGTTGCCAACATGGGCTGCGTTGTGCTGCAGTCGCGATGAACGAGGTGAGCACATGATCAAACTGCTGATGCTGGGCGATTCGCTGGTGGAATGGGGCAACTGGTCCCGACACCTCCCCCATGTCGTTGTCATCAACCGGGGCATTGCCGGAGAGATGACCGAGGAACTGTCGGTCCGGCTGATGGATGAAATCGACGACTGCCCCGACCCGGACGCGATCCTGATACAATCCGGCACCAATAACCTCCTGATGGGGTACATGTTTTTCCCGGCGATCTTCACCACCATGATGCAGCGGCTGCGGGCCTGCTACCCCCGCGTGCCGTTGATCCTCTGCTCGTTGACGCCCATGCCCGCCGTTCCTATCCATGAGATTGAGCAGGTCAACCGCCAGTTGGCCGAGGTGGCGGCCACCGAAAGCTGCGTCTTTCTCGACTTGGTCAGGCCTTTTTTCGAGCAGTGCCTGCCCATCACCCAACCGGGCTTTCTCGCCGACAACGTCCATCTCAGCACCAGGGGCTATCAGGTCTGGGCCGGTGAGATCGACCGCTGCCTGCAGAGCCTGTTTCCCGAAAACAGCCGAAGTTGACAGGGGGGAATTCAATTCTTATTACAAATCCTGATGCGCAACCCCGACCGCATTCAGTGGTCACCCAAGGCCCTTCACCTTTGCTTGTATTTGTTTTTT
>Ga0123354_10016397_pt1 | contig 11611 bp, 10 predicted proteins | sample TergutLab28metaG_2_FD_97872 | JGI IMG/M metagenome (GOLD analysis project Ga0123354, IMG submission 97872) | Labiotermes labralis P4 segment gut microbial communities from Petit-Saut dam, French Guiana - Lab288 P4 | ecosystem: Host-associated > Arthropoda: Insects > Digestive system > Gut ... | reverse complement strand
TGAAAATATAGTAAGGCAAATTAAAAGTAAGAGACTGAGTTGGGTGGGACATGTTGAAAGAATGCCTGATGAAAGAGTAGTTAAAAGCATTTATAAATGGAAACCACACGCAACAAGACCGAATGGAAGGCCAAGATTAAGATGGGATGATGCCGTGAGAGATGACTTGAGGAAGATGTGAGTAAATAATTGGAAACAGAAAGCACAGGGAAGGAAATCATGGGGAGGAATAATTGAGCAAGCCAAAACTCACAAAGAGTTGTAGAGCTGAGGAAGAAGAAGAGGCCAAGTAAGTCAAGTTAACAGTAAAGCCAGTTTATTCATTTATTTATGAAAACAAGTCACTTGCCTCAGGTTCTGAAGATAAAAGTGTTACAAGTGGGGGTGCCAGCTTTTTGGTTAAAGTTGTCACAAAGTCTGAGTCTGCTGGCAGCATCTCCATCAGTTTCATTAGGACTTTTACAGCAGAGAGTACTACTGCAGCGTTGGCATGTGCCAGGCGAGGGGTGATTCTCTCACATATGCTGAAAAAAGGAACAAGGATAAATAACAAATTTACATCCAATCTTCATTATAGGGTTATTTAACAATTCTTTATGTCAGCTACAGATGTTACAGTGAGCTGTGTCATTCAGGTTTCATGGCCGTACCAATTTTCTCCCCGCTTAAAACCCCAGATTCTCATGTCTCCTGACCCCTCCCATTTGACACCCCTGCTTGATCACTGCTGGCACTGGAGTCGGCAGTTCACAACCGAATGTGAATGACCTTGGATGACCTGAAACTTCAATCTCAGCAAATATACTTCATATTAAACAGAAAGTGAATATTTAACTGGCTGGAAAACTCTCTTTTGTTATGCACTTTAGTTTTGAATTAACCTTAAGATGCTAAAAAGCTGAAACTTATTTAGCAGTCACACTGTAGTTCATGCCATCTACCTGCATCAGTCTTTTGTTTGACATAAATGAACACACCATACTGGACTTCGCAGGTTTTTTTTTTTTTTTAATAAAAGACGTTTCGTTGGGAGAAGAATAAGTATAAATCAGTTTTACAGAACAATTTCAAGACTTATTCCAGTGATGAAACAGTTGTGAATATACTGTACAAAAAATGATAACCATAAATTGTGTCAAGTTGACCTAATAACACACAGAAAGCTCTCTTAGGGTGTCAAAAAGTGACAAACATGTCAGGTGTAGACAAGCAGACAAAAAAGAACTGATCACAAGTCAGGTGACATACGATAGTTGGTCAGCCTGTACTAAAATACAAACAATAAAACAAAGTAAAACTAAGCTTAAATATGTCTATAAGATTTCATTTCAAAAGTCCATCATTTTCCTTTTTCAGCACAAAAGAAGCCCCACTACTATAAAATGGGTTAAGTGTAAAATGTAGGCATGCATAATGTCAAGAACCATGAATGAGGAATTTGACATTCTGAGGACCATGCATCGTGACATACTATTATAAAACCAATGTGAAGCACCAATTTCTCAGATTTATTTTTGGAAGAGGACTCTACGTGTTTCGGACAGTATCTCTGTCCATCATCAGGAGTCTAGCGTTGTACACACAGCAATAGGTATATGTCATACAGGTTATGCTGACTGCTTGCTAGCAAGAAGTCAGCATAACCTGTATGTATTGCTGTGTGTACAACGCTAGACTCCTGATGATGGACAGAGATACTGTCCAAAACACGAAGAGTCCTCTTCCAGAAATAAATCTGAGAAATTGGTGCTTCTCGTTGGTTTTATTATAAGAACATGAATGAGGAGTTTATATTCATAAACATGTAGCTCATCTTAACAATAACTGGGTTCTGATTAGACAACACCGAGGGATAAACATGTGTATCACAATGAAGCAACTGGCTGTCTTACAGTGACAGGACAAAGTGATCTCTGACTACAACAGTTGTACCCCATACCAGAGGTCTGCATCATGCACATTTTTTCTTTAGGTAACTAAACTCTTCCCAAAGTAAACACAGAGTTCCCGAAACTACGTCCCCAAATATACCTTTGTGCTTCTCTGTCATCCTTAGGGCTGTAGTTTGCTAAGGAATCCAATATGAACACTTGGCCCCATTCCGTGCACTCGTTCAGTGCTGTCAGTAGCTTGTTGATAGTTTGGGCATTCATTTCAATGAGAGGCGAACCACTTGTGCTGGCCTCATTTATTTCAGACAAGGCAGCCACGGCATTAGCAACCACCTAGATAAAGAGATACCACATTTTAGTCCTTACTTTGTGGAAATGGCTAAAATCGCAGCTAGTCTGGGGAGAAACGCTGCTGTTTCAACTATGAAGATGTGTGATAAAGAGAAAAGTATAATTGGATTAATGTATACTGAAATTTATAAACATCCACACGAGTAACCGTTTGGTACCGGAATTAAATGTCCAACGTAATCAGAAGGGAATAATAATGACTATAGCTGGCTGACATCTACAGGCATTCAGCATCATACTGCACAAAGCAACTGGATAAGGTGACTGGAGTTGGTTATATTGCTGGCCTAGTTCAAGAAAAGGAAGGGAATTTCAATCATATTTATATGAATGACCAGCCACATGTCTAATCTCTGCCTGGGCTGGCAATGAATCACAATTTAACTGAAACTACAATATGCAACATATCTACTGCTTTAAAAATTGAATAAAAGAGTAGAATAAAACTATTCTTATTACTAAATGCACCAAAACTTTTGAAATGTTCCCTTGTATACAACAATAATTACTTTTCCATTTTCATCTAAAACACAATTTTGTTGCGTATCCTACTCTTTAACAACCAACATTGAGATGGATTTTATGGCTGAAGACCAAAATTCTCCATGTTCATTCCTATTGTCACATGTCAGTCAACCAGCCTAGCCATCAGCACTCGGCTCTACTGATCATTCAAGGTCGGTAGGGACTAACACAAATTATTGTTGATTATTACCACACTGCACTGTTCCAAAACTTCTTTTACAGGCTGTCTCTTTATTCTCAGAGCAAAACAAATGTTAATCCTAAACATCAGAATGCTACCATCTGTTTCAACCATACTGTGTGATATGTCCAAACCCTGATGCTGCACATGTCACAGAGAACATAGCCAATCATAACCATGGAATGCTGGGTGTAAAATGCAGATGATGCTCAACTGTTCCTCCTGGAACCTGGTTAAGTACGGTACTTAAGGTATTACAGATAGAGAGAGATGTGTCCTAATGTCATGGACAAATTTCAATTATATTTGGAACTGTCCATTCCATAATTATAAGGTCACAACACGTACCAAAATTTCAGGCACCTACCTCTACTTCTTAGCAGATGGGATAGCACAATTGGTATAGTGAACAGCGACTCAATATGGGTTGGGCCATATGGGGTTCGAACCTGCATGGGCAAAATTTTCTGTGCCCATCCAGACCAGCCCTAAGGCCCATCCAGCCTCCTGTATAAGGGGTGCAAGGTCTCTTTCCCACAGGTAAAGCTGCAAAGGCATGGCATTGACCAGCTCAGAAGTTATGGAAAAAAAGAGATCTATTCCTCTTCTCCACCTCTGGGCCTTCATGGTCTATTACAGAGAGAGTTTCACATGTCTTCATCTCTATTTCTTCATGAGTTATGGCCACCAAAGACAGGCAGGCATAAAAACACCTTGCTTCACACCTCTCAGAGGTCACAATGTGCTTCCATTATAAAGAAAAGTCAGTGTGTATTGTAAGGGGAAACAATGGTGGTTCAATGTGATTATACGAAACATATTAAAAATTTATGTAATGTTATCATGGCAATTATGATAATCATGACAATGTTATATGTGCATGAAGAAAAACTTGAAGAGTGCACTGTTACAGGTATGTCCTGCTGACACCACTTTATTTATCCTAATAGCATATTACCATCTGAAGTGAAGAGACTGACTGTACCAATAACAAGACTTAAACAGGAGGTACTTAGTTAAGGACTTAATCCTAAGACATCTGACACAAATCTGCATTATGTGTAAAGATTACCAGTACATATACATGACTGATGTTAAATGAGACTTACTGCATCAGAAATCATAGTTCATAAACATTTGGCTTCATACACTAACAGTCAGCAAAATTATCACTGTGCTAATAATCTTGTGTAAATGAAGTTTTGTGACAGAACTACTAAGAATTATGATACAGAGTAAGACAGAACTATCAGCATTTCAGCCCTTCTTAGAACAGGCTTGGGCTGTGCTAATGTGCTCAAACTGTCACAGCTTCATGAAAAGAAAACATACCGACTTAAGAAGCCATGTATGGGTTAACTTTTGGCAATGGGCATAAGCAACACATTGTACAAAAAGTGACCTTATACTGCATCTACATGCCATGACTACATCATGGCATGGTATTAAACACATGTCACAGGGGAAAATCTACCAGCTGAAATTAAACCCCCTTTCATGCTACACAAGTCGCAATTTACAGTCACATAGGTTATAAGACACAATAATTCTTGCTGCACACAATGAAGTATTATAATGAAGCTTCTGTATTATACATGTTTTTGACGTTGGACATTAAAGGGATGAATGATATTAGATTGATCTCCAGGCCTATTCATGCTCCCAATTATGAATTAGAGGATACAGATACAAATAAAACCTCCTACTAAAGTAACCAGTAAGAGGATTTTTGTTGAGTTACTGGGCATTAGAGAAGAGAGTGTTGCACTCTATTTATGGGGTATGAACCGATTAGCTTAATTTAGCTTACTTTTCTATATTAAAATTTGTTGATTACATCTTGGTGTATGGTGCACGGTGGCTTTTGATGCTTGATGGTGACAGTTTGATTCTGTTAGATGTAATGAAGGCAGATTTTACTACATATTTTATCCTATCACGATAATCCTTTAATCAGGCTAGTCATTTGGGTTTGTTGTTTGTATGTATATTTTTTTGTTACCAGTACGGTTTTAATGGTTATTGTATGTTTTTTATTTCATTGGGTGTAAAGTTGGGTTCTTAAAAAAAAATTTTAAAAATTTAAACTGTTAAAAATTTAGCTACAAGATGGCATGATTTACTGCTGTAATTATTTCTTGAATATGTGTCAAAGGAGCTATGGGAAATTTTTTAACCTGCCTCTCAACCACTCTCGAGAAATGTAAGACGCTCAGATGCACAGATCTGGGTCATGACTGTGGAACGTATTAATATGTATTATAACTAACACCAACCATAGGGTTAGAATCTGAGAGAAGATCTTTCAGCTGATCAAGGAAGCCCTGATCTTCCACCAACTGGGCATTTATATCATACAGCTTTGCCACACACACTGCTGCTGTTTTTCGGACATAAGGATCTTCGTCTTTCAGACATTTCCTCAGTGGCTCGCAAAGGTACTCCGTGATCTTGTCAACACGAATGCAACCCATTGTACGAACTGCCAGAGCTCGAATCAAAGGATTTGGGTCCTCGCAGTCCTGAAACCACAAATATCTCTGTGCATGACAAAAAGCCTATTCTCTCCTAAAGTAAAGAAAATAACAATACCTGCATTTTCAGCAAACATGGTTCATGGTACCTGCAACTATTCTACAAAACATAAATAAATAAGATATCAGTAAGTAAACATGGTTCATGGTACTGGCAACTTTTATACAGAACATAAATAAATCAGATATCAGTAAGTAAACATGGTTCATGGTACCGGCAACTTTTCTACAGAACATAAATAAATAAGATATCAGCAAGTAAACATGGTTCGTGGTAAATCTTATGTTTATTGGACTGTGCATCATTGTGATAGTTGCAGAATAAAACACCAACTTGATGTCACTTGCTATTTTATTTCACTTCTTATGTGCTCAACATGTTTCAGACATTAATATATCCATCATCGGGAGCTTGCGACAATTCTGTTGAATTACCACATTGGTCGTATTGTTCTTGGTTCGATGTGTGTTGGAGACTCAGTGTGGTTGGGTTGGAGTGGTATCCGTGTTGCAGGCTGAAGCACGGATACCACTCCAACCCAACCACACCGAATCTCCAACACACATCGAACCAAGAACAATACGACCAATGTGGTAATTCAACAGAATTGTCGCAAGCTCCTGATGATGGATATATTAATGTCCGAAACATGCTGAGCACATAAGAAGTGAAATAAAATAGCTAGTAGTTCATGGCACCTGCAACTTTTCTACAAAACATAAATAAATAAGATTTAAAATACAAAACATCAAAGATACCTTAAATTTTTATTTACTAAACTTTGTTTCTCATTATTTTAAAGGTTCATTTTTTTGTCAATTTCAAAATGACTACCCGCCATTCCATACCACAAACTACTGTCCAGGCTTCTTTTCTTTCTTTTTTTTCTTTCTTTCTTTCTCCCAGCAAAAAAATGCTTAATACATGTTTAAAACATACATCTTCTTGCACTCTAACTGAAGTTGATATGGAATAATGATTTAAAAGTTCAGACAGTTTCAGTTTCACTTATGTCAATCACTGACGATGGAGTCAGATATGAAGGAAAAATGTGATCATTTCAGAGAAGCAGTGTGTATGTAAAATGCCAGACTTTCATTCCATATTACATGAGATTTGACTGCACTTAGTAACCATTAGAACTTCGGACTTTATACAAATAAGGCAATGTATGTATTACGTAACATTGAGCGCTGTTTGCGTAACCACTGTTGCCATAGAAAAGCAGTAAGGATTATATATTATGAGTGCGTGTGTGTCTGTAGCCTTAGTCATCCAGCTGGTAAATCAGATGTGCTGTGTCACACTGTCATTGGTGACCTGTCTGGCTCTACCATATTTTTCCACACTGTCTCACAAATGGCACTATTTTGGAAAAATATTATTCAACATAAAATGTGTATTTTGATTTTATTTACAACTTTTGTCGGGAACACTTCTCATTCTAAGAAGAATTCAGCGAGATATTATCATAAATGTACATAGGTCTTCACGTAAAGTACCTATTATTCAAATGAGACTTTGATCAAAATTTAATTCTTTCAACAGAATTAAAAAAAAAAAAATTCTTAAATACCAAACTTCATGAAAATCCATGCAGTAGGAACTGAGTTATTCCATGCAGATGGATGGACAGACAGACGCACAGAGATGCTGTCCCTAATTGTCACTGTTTGCAAATTTGCAAATGTGACTAGAATCTTCATTTCATATGCTAAAAAAAAAAACAAACTCTAATATACACAACACTAGTTCCTACACTGAATATACACCATCAAAAACTGGTATGAAATTGGACAGTCTTAAATTTTTGAAAACTACAAACAAGAAGGACACACAATTTACTTCATTTTTAACAGTGATGCACCAATGTAAATGTCAGTAACAACATAAATTCACTCAGTCTTACTTTCAACAGTAGCTGTTATTACAATAGTACCAATGGAACTCTTGCAAGATCCATAACTCCTTTCATAATAAAATGACCACCTACTTAAAACACAAATAAATGTGCAAGTAATCAATTTGTGAGTTCGTTTTATGGAATTTAACAATGAAGTTACTGTCAACATTATTAAATAAACCACATTCAGATAAATAAAGTAACTTATGGAATGTTCAAGTATTGTACAACACAACACTATGTAGTTGCATCAGCATATCCTAATGTTTTGAAAGATCTCAGTGCCTTCATTTTCAGGGTCAAGTGGACTTCTTGGACCAATATCTTCACATGCCAGAACACTTGATCTTCAGCAACACTGCTCTGAGAACCCCAAGTCTCACATAAAAACATCTACCCATCCATGTAACAGATAGAAATTATTTATTTCAGTTAGGTTTGTCCAACCTCTTTGGCAACAGGCCAAAACCATTACTGTGGACTGGTATGTGGGCCACACATGTAAAAATCACAGTAAGTGGTACACCTAACCTCATAAATTATTGTGCAATCTTCACAGGACTCACATACGTGGGTCATTTCAAAAGTTCTGCACACTGTACATTTTCTCTTTAAAAATGAATTTATTTTACAAAATAACATTTACAGGCCTTCAATGTAATCTCCATTGTGCTTTATCACGGTGGTCCAACGTTTGGGCAAGTCTTGTATTCCTGTCAGGACGCCTTTGTTGTTGATGCGTCTGAATACTTGGGTCACCTCATTAGACACCTCCTCAGTGCTTCTGAAGCGTTTCCCACAGAGTGGTTTCTTCAATTTTGGGAACAAGTCAAAGGCTGGTGGACTCATGTCAGGACTGTACCGTGGGTGGGGAAGCACTTGCCATCCATACTTTTCCAAAATTTCCGATACTGCACCTGAGGCATGAGGCCGCGCGTTAATGTAGGATCGCTGGTCACTGTGCGAAATCTGACTACAGTCAGTTCCTTCTTCCATTTCAAGGCTCCGTTTTGCAGAACAGGGACAAAGTAGCCTGCCAATATGCACACATTGTTCTTTACTGAAGCCTGGCTCACAACTGTCACGAAAATTAGAACGAATGCATCATCCTACTGGCCGCGCAAGCGCAGTGTGCAAAACTTTTGAAATGACCTACCTAATTTACAATTGTGGCCACAAGCGCACGAAACAATTTAGCATGTCACACTTGCAATGGAAACTCAGAACCTGATTTAACACACCAATGCTACTTCTGTGCCACTGTACTATCGCAGCATCTGCCTACATGGACTGATAACATGAACAGATTCAATGTGGACGGCGTAGGTTAGATTCAACCCTGGTATGTCTCAAACAGGGACGACTGTTAACCCTCACACTGTGATAATCACTCTTCTCTATAACATCAAATATAACAACAATGCATATTACTTTGACTTTAAATTAAAATCATTACGAATACAAAAATATATAAATAACCAACAAATGCTCTTTAATATTTATGATGTGTTTTATTCACAATGTTTTCACCAACAGCTGCGGCCAGTAATCTGGCCCTGAAGGCGGGTGGATTACCGGCCGAAACACGTTTGTGAGAACACTGTGAATAAAATACATCACATATATTAAAGTGCATTGGTTGGTTATTTATATATTTTTGGGTGTGATTAACGCACAGAAAACAGAACATATTAAAATATTACTAGTACCTTCACAAAAGTGTTAACAGCCATGATGGCCATGTCTGGTTGGCTCTTGGCATAATTCATTAGGTAGAGGTACACCAACTTCTTCAACTCTAAGTTGTCCGTCTGCATGCAGTTCACCACGTCTGGGAACAAAGCTGACACATCCTTGCCAACTGTCATGGAGGCAATTACCTGAACATCATATAACATTGCCATATCAGTATTAGTTACTAAAGCGGACTACATAACACAGAATGTCATCATTCCACGTTCGACAGAAATACATCAACCTGAATTTCAGTTTGAGAGACTGAAACGTATCTGTTCTGCATGATCAGCTTTAATAAAACTACTTAGTACACCTCTCCAGAATTTCCAGTAGCAGAAACCGAAGATTCAATACTGTTAATACTGACTGATACGAGGCTTATTCAGAAAGTAAGTACCGTTTCGCTGTAAAAAAAAATCAAGTAAGGTTTCGTATAAAATTTTATTGTTATCAGATTCTACATTCTTCCAACTATTTTTCCACATATTCGCCGCTACTACTGAGGCACTTACCGTACAGCAGCACAAGTTTTTGTATACCCTCCTCATAGAATGCAGCAACCCGCAATGCTAGCCACTTCTACACTGCATCTTTCAGGTTATCATCTACTGACAACTGACAATGTCATATAGTAGAGTCATTGAAATCTGAGGAAAGTGCAGGGACAGATCAGAAATTGTGAAACGTCTGTCATCACGCACTCTTTCGTTGACCTTACGCACAAAATCATCATTCACCAAAGACAGACGCCCACTTTGCGCCTCATCGTGTACGTTCTCTTGTCCTTCATTGAACATCCGAATCCATTTAATAACCATGCCATCACTCATCGCATTGTCACCATACACTTGACAGATATGGTGATGAATCTTACTTGGTAGCACATACCTTGCGTTCAAAAAACGAATTACAGACCGTATTTTACAGTCGGCGGCCCGTTCAATTATCTTAAACATGTTTAATGCACAGGAACAAACATAGAAATAACATGAACTTCACAAAATGGCTTCTGTGGCTTCTCAATTGATAGGGGAAGTTACTGCACATGTGCAGAGTGACAGTCTCGAGGATGCGCGAGAGATATGCACAGACGGTACTTACTTTCCAAATAACCTACATACAAACCACAAGCCAGATCCATAAATCCTCAATCCCACAACCTATCTTCCTCACAATCAACTTAATATTATCCTGCCATTTCCTTAGCAGTCCTTCAAGTGACTACTTTCAAGAAACTTCCCCATAAAATTCACTCTGTATTTCTTGTATCTCCCACGTAGGCTACATGTATTATGATCAGAAAGTACCAAAGCTGTGTGACAGCATAGTTACAAAAAATGCCGTGTTTAGCAATTGAGGGGCATATCAGAAAACTGTATGTGACTTCAAGACACGATGTTTGGAGATGCAAATGATAAGTATTTTATATACTGCACACCACATCCCAGAGGTCACATGTTAAATAACATGATTTTGAAGTGCCTACATGTCACTTTGCACATCTGCAAAGAATATTTTGACCTAAGAGACACAAAGTGAGAATTAAGGAAATATACGGGATTTATAACTGCAAAATTTATTTCTTCACCTAACATTTTCAAGGCTACGACCTTGAATAAAATGTAAAATCAATGCTTATTAGTATACTAACAAACGCACACAGAGGGAGTATAATATCAATACTAAAATTACTCCGATATGTTTCGGCGTTCTTACACCATGAACACAGAGATTACAAGTTTTGTCACCGAAAGTTATGACAAAACTTGTAAGCTCCTTGAGGATGGTGTAAGAACACCGAAACATGTCACAGTAATTTTAGTATTGATTTTATACTAATTCTGTGTGCATTTGTTGGTATACTAATAAACATTAATAATCAAAATACATGGTATGAACATAAAAATGTAAAATCAATATTCAAAGATGCATACTTTTGTACCAACCATAAAAAAGAAAGAAAACAAACCTATAACTTTTCAAATACCCTTTAAAGATCATATGTATTTGTGAGCATAACTGTTAAACCTCCCACTTCATGTATTAAAATGTAGCCAACATTTAATGAGATGACAGAGACGTAATTATAACCATGGTTCCAAATATGCAACATACTGACAACAAAAATGAAAAAATAGTAATCTGTGCTCCTATTAAAACATGTGTAATATATACATAGGGCTGAGAGATGTGCCCAGGTACACCGCATCCTATCGTCTCAAAACAAACATGTCTTTTCATTTGAACTTAATTGCAATGTTACCCTCTTTTAGTTTTACGCACGGATTGTTGCAATATGCAATTACGGGCAACAGTTATGTTTTATTTTTTTCAGTTTAGCAAACAAAATTAATGTCTTGAAACAATGTGAAATGCCAACTTGATGCAACAAGGTAATTTTATTGATGTATTCTTAGCTCGACATGTTTCGGGCGCATACGCCCATCATCAGGAGCATTAGATGTTGAGTTGCAGCATATGGTTTTC
>Ga0123354_10016396_pt1 | contig 11611 bp, 5 predicted proteins | sample TergutLab28metaG_2_FD_97872 | JGI IMG/M metagenome (GOLD analysis project Ga0123354, IMG submission 97872) | Labiotermes labralis P4 segment gut microbial communities from Petit-Saut dam, French Guiana - Lab288 P4 | ecosystem: Host-associated > Arthropoda: Insects > Digestive system > Gut ... | reverse complement strand
TTTGCGCCTCGTCTGTCGTTTTTCTGGGCAATCGGAATGAATCATTTCATGGAAATCGCTAAGATGCGTGCCGGACGTTTGTTGTGGGCGAAAATATTGAAAAGTTTCGGCGCTAAAAATCCGAAATCGCTGGCATTGCGCACCCACTGTCAGACTTCGGGCTGGTCGCTCACCGAGCAAGACCCGTTCAACAACGTAGGACGCACTTGCATCGAGGCTATGGCTGCCGCTCTGGGACATACGCAATCGTTGCATACGAATGCTTTGGACGAAGCCATTGCTCTGCCGACCGATTTCTCGGCTCGTATTGCCCGTAATACTCAAATTTATATTCAGGAAGAAACGCAAATCTGCAAAGAGGTTGATCCATGGGCAGGTTCCTACTACGTAGAAACGTTGACGAAAGAAATTGCAGAAAAAGCTTGGACGCTGATTCAAGAAATTCAAAAACTCGGCGGAATGGCAAAAGCTATCGAAACGGGTATTCCGAAAATGCGCATCGAAGAAGCTTCTGCACGGACGCAGGCGCGTATCGACTCCGGCAATCAAACCATTATCGGAATCAATAAATACCGGTTGGAAAAAGAAGCTCCCATCGATATTCTTGAAGTTGATAATACAGCCGTTCGTAAAGAGCAGATTGAACGGTTGAACGAATTGAAAGCCAAACGCGATAATGCTGCTGTCAAAAAAGCGCTGGAAGCAATTACGCATTGCGCTAAAACCGACGAAGGTAACTTATTGGAGCTGGCGGTAGAAGCGGCTCATGTTCGCGCAACATTGGGTGAAATTTCCGATGCTTGCGAAGAAGTTTGCGGAAGATATAAAGCAATAATTAGAACAATTTCAGGCGTGTATTCAACAGAAACAAAAGGCGATGTTACGTTCAGAAAAGCATGCGAACTCGCCGGAAAATTTGCAGAAAAAGAAGGTCGTCAACCACGTATCATGATTGCGAAAATGGGACAAGACGGCCACGATCGCGGAGCGAAAGTAGTAGCAACCGGCTATGCCGACTGTGGTTTTGACGTCGATATGGGACCTTTGTTCCAGACGCCGGAAGAAGCTGCCCGTCAAGCCGTTGAAAACGATGTGCATATATTGGGCATTTCCTCGCTGGCGGCGGGACATAAGACCTTGGTTCCTCAGGTCATGGCGGAATTGAAAAAGCTGGGAAGGGAAGATATTTTGGTTGTTGTAGGAGGAGTCATTCCTTCACAGGATTATGATTTCTTGTATAAAGCAGGCGTTGCAGCCATTTTTGGTCCCGGAACGCCGGTAACAAATGCGGCTGTAACAATTTTGGAATTGTTGTTGCAGGAATAACCGCTGTCATTGCGGGTCAAGTGCGGGATGACAAGTACTAATGTTAAACTTTTTTATTAGTTTATTGTCTAACTAAGAATATAATTCATAATTCATAATTATTTAAAAATGAAACGGCGTGATTTTATTAAAGCATCTGCTGCAGTCGGTGTTGGAGTTTTAACATTTGACAAGTTACAAGCAGCTATAACCAAAAATCAACTGATGGTTGAAGCTGTTCCGGATATGGTAGCAGTCATGGGAGGCGAACCGGCTCAATTATTAGAAAGAGCTTTACAAGAAATGGGCGGCATAGAAAAATATGTGAAGAAAGGTCAAAGCGTAGTCATCAAGCCCAACATTGGCTGGGACAAAAAACCTGAATTTGGGGCTAATACAAATCCCGATTTGGTAGATGCTTTGATTAAACAATGTTTCAAAGCGGGCGCTAAAAAAGTCACTATTTTCGACCATACGTGTGACAATTGGCAAAAATGTTATGCAAGTTCCGGTATCGAAGCGGTGGCTAAAGCTGCGGGGGCAACCGTTCTTCCCGGAAACGATGAAACGTACTATAAAGAAGTTTCTATTCCTAATGGAGTAAAACTGAAATCAACCAAAATTCACCAAGCACTATTAGACGCTGATGTTTGGTTTAATGTTCCCGTATTGAAAAATCATGGAGGTGCACAAATGACTATCTCCATGAAAAATTATATGGGAATTGTTTGGGATAGAGGTTATTTTCATGCTAATGACTTGCAACAATGTATTGCCGACGTTTGCACTTGGAATAAAAGACCGGCATTAAATATTGTAGATGCCTATCGCTGTGTTCATAGAAACGGTCCGCAAGGGCGTTCGCCTTCCGATGCCGCTTTATTGAAAACGTTGATTATTTCAAAAGATATTGTAGCCGGAGATACTGCAGCCATCGGCTTGTATAATCAAGTAGATAAAATGGATGTGAGTAGCGTGACGCATATTGCGAATGGTGAAAAATTAAAATTAGGTACACAAAATCTAAGCAAATTAAATATCAAACGAATAAAACTGTAAAAAATACCCAAATAATGTAATAAAACCGATGAAAATTAATACTCTACGATTGATTCGGGTCGTGCTGGCAGTTTTAATATTTGTCCCGATTCTTTTATTTTTTTGCGACTTTGCCAATTTGCTGCCGCTACCGTTGCATGGGCTTATGCACATTCAAGTTGTTCCTGCAATATTGTCGGGAAGCATAGCTATTTTGTCGGGATTATTTTTACTAACGATCCTGTTCGGGCGAATCTATTGCTCGGTGATTTGTCCTTTGGGCGTTTTTCAGGATATTATCACACGGTTTACAAAAAGAGGAAAGAAAAAAAGCAAGAAGAGATGGTGGTATAAATATGCACGTCCGTTAACTGTTTTGCGTTATTCGATTTTAGGAATATGCGTAGTGTTTTTAATTTTTGGATTGACTACTCCTTTACTTTATTTAGATCCATACAGTAATTTCGGACGAATGGCGGTTAATTTGTTCCGACCTGTAGTAATGGAAAGTAATAACTTACTGAATTGGATTGTATTAAAGTTTCATGTTTACAAACTTTATTATGTTACTATTTATACGATTACCGGATGGTCCTTAGCTATTTCTACGACTATCCTGTTCGTTGTGGCGATTATGGCGCTTCTTCGCGGCAGACTGTTTTGTAACGCCATTTGTCCGGTTGGCTCTTTATTGGGATTGCTCTCACGTTTTTCCCTTTTTAGAATTGGATTAGACGATACCAAATGCAACAGTTGCGGTTTATGTGAACATGCCTGTAAATCTCAATGCATCAACAGTAAAGAGAAAAAAGTCGATTCTTCACGTTGTGTCGCTTGTTTCAATTGTTTAGATCGTTGTAAATCAAGCGGCGTGGGTTATCGGTTTGCATTTGCTCATTCATCCAAGCCTGTGATGACCAAAGGAAATGATAAATCTAAAATAATAACTGCCCGGACGAATGAAATTGGGATGTCGCGGCGTTCATTTATTGTTACTTCTACGGCATTAGCCGTTACCCTTCCTGTACTTCCGGCTTGGGCAAAATCGGAAAAAGAAATTGATATAACCAAACTGACGCCGATTACGCCTCCGGGTTCGCAAAACTTGGAACATTTCAATAAACATTGTACGGCATGTCATTTATGTATCACGCACTGTCCCCAGCAAATTCTTAAACCCGCGGGGTTTAACTTTGGAATTCTGTATGCGTTCAAACCGCACATGGTATATTATGATATGGCTTATTGTAATTATGAATGTACAGTTTGTAGCGAAGTTTGCCCGACGGGAGCTATTCATAAATTAACGAAAGAAGAAAAGAAAGTCACGCAAGTAGGTATTGCCCAATTCGTAAAAGACCGTTGCATTGTAATCACTGAAGGAACTTCCTGCGGCGCTTGTTCGGAACATTGCCCTACGCAAGCGGTGAGAATGGAACCGTATCTTGATGGCAATTTAACGTTACCTCACGTACACGATGAGTTGTGTATCGGGTGCGGTGGTTGCGAATCGATTTGTCCGGCTCATCCAATCAAAGCAATTAATGTTTTGGCTAACGAAGTTCATCAAAAAGCGCAAAAACCACCGGAAGGTAAAACCAATACTGAGAAAAAAGATTTGGATTTTGGATTTTAATTAATTGCTAACCAATATTTCACACTTCCTCATTTCATAGACGAAACATCCGTCTCATGATTGTTCATGTCCCATTGCTAAATTAATGGATCGACCGATCTCCTGTTGATGTCGTCCAACTATTCAAATCATGTCGTCCGGCTTTCATTGTATAAAAATTCGGATCTATGAGTCTTTTAAATTGCAAAATATTTGCAATTAATATTTTAAGCATTAATTTTCATAAAGGAATAAAGATGGCAATAGTTAAATATTTAAGTCCAATTAAAAATAATTGAATATTTTTTTGTCAGACTATAATGAATTTGTAATTTTGCTGCATCTTTATAGTGTCGGAAACGGGAATACAAACCTAAGCGGTACGGATATCTATAAGATGGTATAATTGTGTTCTGAATTTTTTATCTTAAAGAATTAGCTAATGAATAAACTGACAAAACTGATTCGTTTTGGACTTGTTATGGGTTTCATGCTGGCGAGTGTGTCAATAGCATTTGCGCAAACCCAAACTGTAAACGGGAGAGTGGTTGATGATTCCGGTCAACCGATTATTGGAGCCACAGTAGAGATAAAGGGAACTTCCACAGGAACGGTTTCGGATGCGGATGGTAAGTTTTCTGTAAATGCTTCTCCTAAAGATGTAATTGTTATTTCTTACTTGGGTTATACTAAACAAGAAATAGCAGTAGGACGTAAAACATCGTTTGATGTTACACTGAAAGAAGAGGTCACGCAAATGAAAGATGTGGTGGTAGTTGGGTATGGCACACAGAAGAAAGCCGATCTTACCGGCGCCGTTTCTACGGTGGATGTAGCAAAATCGTTAGAAGCCAAACCTTTTACCGATATTGCCAAAGGCTTGCAAGGGGTTGTTCCCGGTTTACAGATTACTTATTCCAATGGCGACATTACTTCTGCTCCTTCTCTACAGATTCGGGGATTGACTTCTTTGAATGGAGCTGTTGCTCCTCTTATCTTGGTCGATGGGATTGCAACCGACGACATTACTTCGATTGCTCCAAATGATATAGCCAGCATCAGCGTGTTGAAAGACGCCGCTTCCACTTCTATTTTCGGAGCGCGTGCTGTGGGTGGCGTTATCATGATTACTACCAAATCGGGGCAGAAGAATACAAAGTTTACGATTAACTATACCGATAACTTTTCATGGGGAAGTCCTACCGTGATACCTTCCTTTCCAGATCCTTTGGTAGAATTGCCGATGGAAAATGCAGCCATGCAAAGATCCGGTTTAGGCGCCTTTGACTTTTGGGGAGCTGACTTAAATGATATGATAACCGGCATTACGAATTGGAAACAAAATTATGCAGGTAAGGAAAGTGGTAATAACATGATTTTAGGGCAAGACTTTTCAACCGGCGCTACAGGAAAAGGACCTACTACTTTTTATCGCCTGTGGGATCCGGTAAAAATCATGTTTCAAACGATGCCCTCTCAGAATCACAACATCAACTTTTCCGGCGGTACTGATAGATTATCTTATTATGTATCAGGTTCTTATGGTTATAACGAAGGTATTTTGAAACCTAATCCACAAAAGCTCAATACGTATAATTTAACAGCAAGTGTTACTGCGGAAGCAACGAAATGGTTAACGTTGCAAGCAAAAATAACCGACCGTCAGTATGACTTGTCAGGTCCTTTCGTATCAAGCGGTTTGGTAGGTTCGGATGTTTTATATACCATGTGGCGTTGGGGCTCGTATGTGCCTTACGGAACATATAATGATCCTGCCTCAGGAAAAGATTATTATTGGGACAGCCCGTTAGGATGGTTGAAAACTGCCGGTACAAGTACAGCACGAAATAATACGTCAACTTCCAATATTTCGGCTACCATCAAATTTGCCCCTTGGCTTAATTTACATTCGGATTTCAGTTACAGATACGGCAGTACGTTGTCGAATCAATACGGAGGAGCAACCCCCATGTGGGATTTTTGGGGAAACTGGACAGGCTCTCCTGTTACTTATAATCCGATAATGCAACAATATTTATACTCGACGAACGGTTCAGGAGATTTCTATCAAACCTCTTTTGTCACTCAACTGACGTCAAATTCTTATATGACTTTTGAAAAGAAATTCGGTCCTCATAACCTGAAAGCAATGGTAGGAATGAATGCCGAAAAAGGAGAGACAACAAAATTTGGAGGCGGAGGGTATAATTTAATCGATCCGTCGCAAGGAGAAGTTGCTTTCTTGTTAAATACCGATCCATACGGCAATACTGTACAGCAATTGTATGGCGGCGCTGGAGCTTTGCCAATAAATAGTACGCACAAAGAGCAATTTATTTCAGGCGATCACTATTGGTGGTCGGTAGCCGGTTATTTCGCACGTATTAATTATGATTATTTGGGCAAGTACCTGTTAGAAGTGAGCGCTCGTTATGATGGCTCTTCTTATTTTCCTATCAACGGTCGTTGGGCGTTTTTCCCGTCTGCTTCCGCCGGATGGAGAATCACGGAAGAATCGTTTATGAAAGAAGTAAAGAAAGCAATTACCGATTGGAAAATCCGCGCTTCTTACGGCACAATAGGTAATCAAAATGTAATGGGTTCAAATTCTTTAGGTAAAAATTATTTTTCACCGATTATGGCGTCGGGCAATACCAATTGGTTGACGACAGGCTCGACATGGCTTCCTTACGTCGGTTTGCCTCAAAATATTCCGGCTTCCTTGACATGGGAACGCGTCAATACGCTGGATATAGGAACCGATATGCGATTTTTGAATAATAATCTGGGGCTGACATTCGATTGGTACCGGAAAGATAATGTTGGAATGCTTACGCAGGGCGAGATGATGCCAAGCCCGTTTGGCGCTGCAACAGCCTTAGTAAATGACGGAAATTTACGTACCAACGGATGGGAAGTAGGGTTGGATTATCACTTTCAGCTCCACAACGGAATACAATTATATGCCAATGCCGCTTTGAGCAATTATATAACTAAAGTTATAAGTTTTGGAGGAAATGACGCCAAAGTGTTAAATAATTACTATGTAGGAGAAACCTTAGGTGAAATTTGGGGATTCAAGACGGTTGGCTACTTTAAAGACGCCAATGATGTGGCTAATTCTCCCGATCAATCCAAATTGCAATCCGGCAGTTTTGTCTTTGGACCCGGCGATGTTAAATATGCCGATTTGAACGGCGATGGAAAAATAGACTGGGGGGGATTAACAGCAACCGATCATGGTGATTTAACAAAAATAGGAAATACCACGCCGCAATATCAGTATAGTTTCCGTCTGGGAGGCAGCTGGAAAGGTGTTGACTTGGATGTTTTCTTCCAGGGCGTTGGTGAGTGCCAAATGTGGGCTACCGGTAACGTGGCAATTCCAGGATACGGTGGCAACGGACAATTCTTAGGCAATCAAATGGATTATTGGACAGCAGACAATCCTAATGCACAATGGCCTGCTCTTTATTATGGAAATAATATTTCGAACATCCCGAACCAATATTGGTGGGCGCGTCCTATGGGAACTACGACTATAACTTCTGCGGTATCGGGGAACAATTTTTATCCACAATCCAAATACCTGCTCAATATGGCATACTTGCGGTTAAAAACATTAACATTGGGTTATACGATGCCCACTCAACTGACGGAAAAAATACGAATCAGTAAATTCCGCATCTATGTGGAAGGAATGAATTTGCTAACTTTCTGGGCAAATCAAATACCGATAGACCCGGAAATAACGTCCTCAGCATCATCCGCAGGCGCTTATTACGGTATTACCTATCCGTTTAATAAAACCTATTCGTTTGGGGTGCAAATCACATTTTAATTAAAAGGAGGAAATAAATTTATGAAAAAAATAACTTATAAAACAGGAATAGCGCTGGTGTTGTTATCTTTATTCGCGTCTTGCAATACATGGACAGACAAACCGCCATTGACTTCCTACGAAGACGACGCTACCTTTTGGAAAAATGAAACTTCGGTGCGATTATTCACTAATGGATTTTATTCTCTTTTTAATGGTGCAGGAACAGGAACTCTTTCGTCAGTTTTTAGCAATACAGGAACCGGAAGCGATGCGGATGTGTTTTTTGCTACTTTCTCAGACGATCAAGCTAACGTTCCTTTGAACGGATTCGATATCTTTCCTCAAAATGCTACTGCAACGGCGAATACGTGGAGTACTCCGTACAGCTATATCCGCTTGGCGCAGCTTTTGTTGTTAAGGATAAATAGTGTTACCGACATAACCGATGCTGCAAAAAGTCATTATACAGGATTAGCCTATTTCTTTCTGGCAATGGAATATTTTGATTTGGTACGTCATTATGGCGATGTACCTTTCGTTGATAAATATCTCGACCAAGGGACGGATGATGATTTGATATGGGGACCTCGAGTTTCTCGCGATCAGGTGATGGATAGCGTATTGGCTTACATAAATAATGCAACTACCCTGATTTATCCCAAAAGCGTTGCTGACGCCGATCCGAATCTTGGCGCAAACACAATGAATCAGGATATAGCTTATGCTTTGAAATCAAGAATCTGCCTTTTCGAGGGCAGTTGGGCTAAGTACCATGAAGGCAATACCGCACGGGCTACCCAATATTTTACCGAATGTAAAAACGCTTGCGAAGCCTTGATGAACGGCGGCGACTATACGTTGGCTCCCGATTATAAGACTTCATATTCTACATCGGGTTTGAATACAGCCAAAGGCGGAGAAATCTTGCTATTTCGCAAATACTTGTCAGGATACATTTCAAATGCAATCTACACTTGGGCTAACAGTACTACCGGCGCTCCAGGATTGACCAAAGATGCGGTAGAATCTTTCTTGTGTACCGACGGGCTGCCTATCGGATTATCTCCTCTTTATAAAGGCGACGAATGTAACACAACAACGCTTTCCATTGCTACAACAACATTAGCAAACAGAGATAAGCGGTTAACCGAAACGGTTGCCCCTGTTTTGAGTTTTGGAGGCGGCTTTACAACAGATGCATCCAAACATATATCACAGACCGGCTATATGATTGCGCGTTTTAATCCGGCGACAAGCGCCAGTGCAACAACGAATCCTATTGTTGACGTTCCTGTATTCTGGTATCCTGAAGTATTACTCAATGAAGCCGAAGCGCTTACCGAACTGGGTAGTTTTCAGCAGACAGACGCCGATAAAACTGTTAATCTATTGCGGGCAAGAGCCGGTGTAGTTGCATTACAAGTAAATAATGTGCCGGATGATCCCAAGAGGGATTCGGATGTGTCGCCATTATTATGGGAAGTTCGCCGAGAACGCCGTTCGGAACTAATGTTGACGGTTTTTCGCTATTGGGATATTCGCCGGTGGGCAAAAATCGGATATTTGGATCCTAATGTGAAGCCTGATATTTTCAAAGGAGCCAAAATTCCTGCGGGATATACATTCCCGTCGAATGTGCAAGGAGGGGAAGATAGTAACAGATACCTTAATATTTATCCGGCAGCAACAGCTGCAACAAGAATTATTAAGGATCCTCAGCACTATTTAGATCCTGTTCCTACTGGACAAATAGAACTGTATCAGGCTAAAGGAATTAGCTTCCCGCAAAATCAGGGATGGTGATTTAGTGACAAGTAACGAGTGACAAGTGACGAGTAGGAGAACATGTTACTTGTTACTCATAAAAAAGGTTTTTCGTGTTTAGTAAACTATATTTAATTAATTCTCTAAATTTCAACAAGATGAACAAAATTACAAAAAAAATTTATTTGGCGCTGATTCTTGTTTTAGCAGGAATAGCAAGTGCAAATGCTCAAAGAATCTATGGCTCTGAACTAAAGGCAGTAGAAACAGGAACGGGGTATGATTTAATCTTTACGCTGAACGCTCCTGCCACAAGTGGAGAAATTATTCTTACATCAACGGATGGGAATAATACGGTTGTAACAATTCCATTCGATGCGCTACCGAAAGGTAGAGATACGATTTCTGTAGATCAATCTCAAGTGACGACGAAAGCGAATTACACATGGGAAGTAAAAGTAACAGGCGCTGCTATCACAGGTACCGATCCTGTTAAGTTTACGGATGAAACAACGAATCCGTTACTTAATTTCTTCACTGCAGGTAGTTTTGCTATTGACAACAGTTTTGAAAGTACATACTTTGGACGTATGTATGTTTCATCGAATGATAATATAGGAGCTGCACCTAACGGACGGGGGGATACAGGTCCGGGCATCTATGTGTTGGATGCCGCTCTTACCGATGTAACCGGACAAGGAAATAATGCGTACGCAGGAAACGTGCAATGGGTTGCAGGTGCATTTACCAGTCCGAATCGCGATTGCGTAGGAGGTGACGGTACGGTTTATATTGGCGACTATAAGGATGCGCTCTCTAATGTTTGGATAATGGATCCTGCTAATCCCCAAAATGATTTTCAACAGGCATTTGGCGGAACACACCAAACAAGCGGTTTATATATTACCGATGACGGCGTTGCTACGGGCGGTTCCAATGTAGCTCTTTGTGCAACAGGCGTGGGAGCAAATGCACAATTATTTTCGCTTGACGAAGATTATGGTACAACTGATAATCCTTTCGGATTAACGTTAGGGGATAATATATTGACATATGACATAGGAACCGGTTCAATTCCGTGGATGGATGCTCCGTCTGGGGTATTATTTGATAATGCGGCTCAAGCCATCACAATGGGCGCCGGTGGTTATCAAGGAAAGATATTGTATAATCCGGGCTCTGCATCTATAGCTCCCGACAATAGAGGCGGATTCTGGATTTGCCAAAATCGTAACGCGAATGGTGATAATCAAACTGTTCCTTCAGTCGTGCATATTTCTCTATCTTCCGGAGGCTTTGGCGGACCTACTTACATTGGTGATTACAACTCCGGTGATCCGGCAGGCAATGGTGCGGGCGTCTTCGGAGCTTCGCAAGGAGGAGCCCTAAGCGTAACTACCGACGGTAATATGTTAGCGTTACAGACTCTAAACGGCGATTATAAAGTTTTCAATGTTTCGTATGCTGCAGACGGTACTCCCACATTAACTCAGGTTTACGAATTTAATGCTACTTCTACTCCCGCTTCTGTTGGTACGATCAATGATTTGGCATTTGATGCTCCCGGCAATTTATATGTGCTGACTACATCAACTATGATAGCCGGTTTTACTTTCCCAACCGCCGATAATACCTTCACAACTCCAGCTCCATCTACAGAAACGCTGGATTATACAAAAACAGGTATAATTACTCCGCAGGTATCGCAATTGCAAGTGTATCCGAATCCTGTTCAGGATGTTGTTCATATTACGAACGGTGTTGCAATTGAATCTGTAAGATTAATTGATTTAATGGGACGCACCATTATGAATGCTCCGGTAAATGCTGGACAAACGTCAGTAGATATTAATCTTTCGGGTGTTTCTGCAGGAAATTATATTATTCTTGTAAACAATACTCCGGTGAAAATTGAGAAAAAGTAATCATAAATTGAATTACTATTCGTTTTGAGGCTGTCTGAAAAGGTACCTTTTCAGACAGTTTCAATTTTTAAGCATTATTAAAAAAGATGACAAAAGGGATTTATTTAGTTTTGATTCTTATATTTGCCGGGGTAACCGGCG
>Ga0123354_10016395_pt1 | contig 11611 bp, 3 predicted proteins | sample TergutLab28metaG_2_FD_97872 | JGI IMG/M metagenome (GOLD analysis project Ga0123354, IMG submission 97872) | Labiotermes labralis P4 segment gut microbial communities from Petit-Saut dam, French Guiana - Lab288 P4 | ecosystem: Host-associated > Arthropoda: Insects > Digestive system > Gut ... | reverse complement strand
TGAGTCGACCCCAGGGCCATAGTGCGATCGGAAGGATTTTATGTCAATGAAGAATCCACTGACACCAGCTGGGATCGAACCAGCGACCTTCCGATTTGTAGCACAGCACCTTAACCACTGTGCCACCGCGGTCCCCATTTCCTAACTTACTTCTTTGTATTTTTTAAATTATTTTTATTAGGAGTTGTTTTATTTGTACTGTTGTTGGTTTGTTTGTGTTATTAAAAAGGGGCAAATAGTTGGGTTGAAATCAGTTTTTTCTTGTTTGGTGCTGTGCAAGGTTTTTACTGTCTGGGCTAAAAACGTATAATTGTAGGAGGTATTTGTTTGTTTGCGTTGCTTTGTGTTTTTATTTGTGTATTTTAATTAGATATTTTATTGTTTGTACCATTCGGCTTTTTATTATACCTTCAAGTGAAATTTTATTCTTGCTTTTTCGTTCAATATTTGTTTTTTCTATTGCGGTGTCTCCCAACTCTGCTAAACTCCACGCTAAAGAGTAAGAACTTCATCATTTGCACATCTTACGTAGTGCTGTGTTGTAAAAATATGAAGCTGGGGCTGGGCTAGACATGTGGCATGCCTAGGGGAAAGTAAGTAGACTTTGTTGTGTCTCCGGTGTATAATGCAAACACTTAAGTTTTGCGAGATCAAAAGTGTGATGTGACATCACAGTCAGAGTGCAGTGTCACTTGCTTTGAAGTTAAAGAATCTGCATTTTTCCCAGAATGTATTTATGCGATTTATATTTTCACACTAACTGCGATTATTACCAGAAACATCGTACATATTGCCCTTCTTGCTCCTGAGGTGTTCAGTAAATTTGTCTGTGCTTGTTCCTCTGAATGCTGCCCGTTGCTGAGTCTTCATCTTGCAGGCTACAACCTGTACTTTGTAATTACAATTTACGTCGTCACTCTACATAAGGTGCAGCGGAGCGGTGCTTTTTCATTATGCAGACAAATTTCTAATCTGAAACGTTATTCTGCCATCGCTCTAAGGCCCCTAAAGTTACCCGCTATAAAACTCCTGAAAATTATTCTTTTGAAATAATGCCTTTATTGCATTCAAAAGTTTATCAAAAATGAAATTTTTCTTGCACTTTAAAGAGTAATTTCTTAAAATACGTTTTAGTATTATTCTGACATATTAATCTGTGTAAATCTGATTATTAGCTCCCAAAAGGTATTCCCACAAGAATAATGGGTATATAGTCGCCGTTTGTGCCCCCATCGTTGTGCGTATCTTAATATAATAATAATAATAATAATAATCGACATATCCATTTTAAATAGAGCCATCGTAATCACGACGGCGTGTCCCCAAGAAGGGAATGGAAGAGAAAAAAACCAGATGGGATATACTGAACAAATAGTAGCGGATCACCGACAATGGGCTGTTCCTTAGGTTGGGTTTCGGCTCCGTAGCTAAATAGTCCTCACCGTTAAATGGGTAGCATATTAACAACACCAATGCTATCGACTCAAATCTTTGAGAAAACGCAATCAAATAAGAAGGAACAGGGTACTTAGAAACCTTTTTCCCCTAATTGTCTCATTCAAATATAATTTCTTATCTACATAAAATATAATGTCCAACAATCTTTATATTGCCAAGATGAGATAGACGCGGTCCTGGCCACTCTCATTGTCCAGTTATTTTGTTTGCTGAAGCCGATAAAAAATGTATTCGTGGTGATAATACTCATTCCTAAGGACGACGTAGGCGTGGTAACTACCCTCAGTTCACGCATGAGATGAGCACTCCGACTCTCTGCGTCCGTGACCCAAGTGGAAAACATTTCGATTACAAATCTGTGCTGAGCTGGTGTCAGTATTTGCACTGCAGAAATGCAAGTTCCAGTTACAGCAAAAGCAAATAAAGTGGGGACTGTAGTAACCAGTCTCGGAACACTAACACACAAACGCATGATTGTGCTGAGAACCGATGCTTTTCCAGCTCTAGAAACGTGGACTATTCTCTCTTTGCTATGGACCACCTAAAACAAGCAAGTGTATCTGATGCTTATTGGACCGTGCGTCATTGTGATAACTGAAGAATAAAAAAACCAACTAGATGCCACTAATTATTTTATTGTACTTCTTATGGGCTCAACATGTTTCGGGCATTACTATGCCCATCATCAGGAGCTAAAGCCTGCAACCCAGACACTACTCTAGCCTAACAGCACCTAAACTCCAACATACAGCAAACCAAGAACGAAACGGCCAATGTGGTAATCAACATCATAGTTGCAAGCTCCTGATGATGGGCATAGTAATGCCCGAAACATGTTGAGCCCATAAGAAGTACAATAAAATAATTAGTGGTATCTAGTTGGTTTTTTTATTCTTCTAGCAAGTGTATGCTTAACTGCTTGACAAAAACCGTGTTGTTAGAAGTCAGTAAAGTCATTTCCATTTCCACATAACACCTGCCATTGAGTACTACCCCCAAGGCAGTTGCATCCAGTCCATTGTAATTTAACATAATCTCTTCACTTACACCAAGGCTTCCCAAGGGAAGAATTTTCGCCTGAAATTTTGTTCGACCATCTCATTCCTTTTAATGTAATCTTCCTAATAATATTTGGTGAAAAGAACAAGTGCTGAATCTTCTCATTATGTAAAATTACTACTGTTACTTCCTCTGTCGTATAGCAAAAGTCAGAGTGTAGAGATCGTGATGTAATATACTTCACTGAACAAATATGTAATTGTTAGACCGTAACTTCTGCCTTGAATATTAGCGCTGTTCATTTTCCACGAAACTGCTCTTGTCTGCTATGACGAAGATATCATGCCATCTTCCATAAAGGCTGAGAAGCTTGAAGAAGATTTCTGATCATCTTTCCCACTTTACTTCATCACAGTTTCATAGGGCTGTTTTATACTTCGACATTTGTATTCAAATCACCAGTTCTTTCGACACCAGTTTGTTGCTCAGTCTGTTATCGCACTGAAGCCTCTGAACATAGTCTCTCCTTCTGTACAACGGCTCTGCTAGTCCAGTTGTTGCCATGGAAACGTAAATTATAACAGCAGCAGCATCATCTTCCCTATCGATCACAATCCGTTTGAGTCCTTCTTCTGCTTATTCGTCCTCCTCCTCTTCTTCTTACTCCCTTTTTTTTCTTCTCTTGCCTACTGCTCGTACCAAACTACCCGTTTATTTGCTTTATTAACATTACGTCTTACAAATGAATGGGACAGCCACACTATCCTTCTTTTTGTCTTCATTTCCACCCTCTGTTGTGAGATTTATGACCCCATGGAAGATGTTTTATAAGGAAATATTCTGTGTATGAATTATGTATGACAGCTCTTCACACTGTATTGTTAGATTCCAACGAAATCTCACGCGATTGGTGCTGCTAACAGTAACAATGATAACAGTGAAGGTTAGGCAGTAAGATTTACAGTCTGATAGTTCTTATTATCTTCCGTCTATGACGATCCACTTTATGCAGGTTGTCCAGGAAATAGACCTCTCCATTTCTCTCTGACTTTTCAAACACTCTCCTCCTCTTCTTTCTCCTGCTACTCCTCTTTTCATCCTCATTTTCCCTCGTGGTCTTTTGGTCAATGTGACGTTTTCCTAACCTGTAGTTTGCATCTTGATCCAGTATTTCTCCTAGGCATTCCCTACCTGTTTCGTACTCCAAGTCTTCTTTGAGATACCATTTGTGTTCGTTCGTAAGATGTATTGATAATATTTTATTCTGTCTTTAATAACCTTTTCGCTTCCGTCCAATTTTTCGTTTAAAATTTCCTCTCTCCCATTTTTTCTTCCGTTTTCTAAAAAATAAATACTTAGTCAGAAAGAAGTACCAGGAAAAGAAATGTTCATTTTATCAACAGAAGTGTCTTTGGTTGCGTGCTTACAAATTCAGTCATGTGATTGAAATGTTTAAATGCATCCTACGCCGGACATACACGTGGTTTTTATTCGCACCGTTCTTAGACCCCAAAGTAGTTCGTTTGTACTGCGAAAGTAACACTGCTGTTGGGGTGTGTTGTGGGGGCAAGGCACTGTTTGTTTGTGTTGTGAACGGAACACATATTTGTGTGTGATGTGGACTAACACAGCTATTTGCCTGTACTGTGGACTAACACACCTGTTTGTGTGTATTATGGACTATCACAGCTCTTTGTTTGTAGTATGGACTAACACAGCTCTTTGCGTGTATTATGGACTACCACAGCTCTTTGCTTGTTATATGGACTAACACAGCTCTTTGCGTGGACTATGGACTAACACAGCTCTTTGCTTGTAATATGGACTATCACAGCTCTTTGATTGTAGCATGAACTAACACATCTCTTTGCGTGTATTATGGGCTACCACAGCTCTTTGTTTGTAGTATGGACTAACACAGCTCTTTGCTTGTAATATGGACTATCACAGCTCTTTGATTGTAGTATGGACTAACACATCTCTTTGCTTGTAATATGGACTATCACAGCTCTTTGATTGTAGCATGAACTAACACATCTCTTTGCGTGTATTATGGGCTACCACAGCTCTTTGATTGTAGTATGGACTATCACAGCTCTTTGCTTGTAATATGGACTATCACAGCTCTTTGATTGTAGTTTGAACTAACACATCTCTTTGCGTGTATTACGAGCTACCACAGCTCTTTTTTTTTGTAGTATGGACTAACACAGCTCTTTGCTTGTAATATGGACTATCACAGCTCTTTGATTGTAGTTTGAACTAACACATCTCTTTGCGTGTATTATGGGCTACCACAGCTCTTTGTTTGTAGTATGGACTAACACAGCTCTTTGCTTGTAATATGGACTATCACAGCTCTTTGCGTGTTTTTGGACTAAAATAGATGTTTGTGTATTGGGGTGTAAGATAGGTATTTGTGTGTCTTGTGGACTAACACAGTTGTTTTCATGTAGTGTGGACTAACACAGGTCTCTGCGTGTGTAGTGAACTAATACAGCCGTTTGCTTGTGTTGTGTATAACATAGCTGTTTTTGTGTATTATGAAATCATGACATGATGACTGTCTAATCACGAATTTTATTTTTTTCATTCTTTTAAATTTATTACACTGTGTGTGGGTTCGTGGACTTTTATCCGAGTTTAGAAGGGGCTTACAAGCATAGTAGTTGACGTGGCTATGAAGCCCCCACCCCACACTTCCTTTACACACACACACACACACTTACACACACACACACACACACACACACACATACTAGTTTTTATGTTTTGAAATTGATTTTATGAAAATTCTGTAAGGTCTCACCGCAAAGGTCAATTTATACACAGCACAAGTTAAACCGTGTCTTCTTTTTTGATGTTATGACGATTAGCTGAATTCTTTCCACGGTACATAGCTCTCTTGCGGCTACGAGTAAGGCGGCGATTTGTTATTATTATTATTATTATTATTATTATTATTATTATTTGAGTGTCATTATCCTTATCGCTAAATTTTTACGGATCTTTCATGAAATATTCTTATTTATTCTACGACAGGCCCGTTCAACCTTTGTGTGTTGCGGAATATTTATGCAGATTTTGGTTTGTATGAGAGCAAAATAAAATTCAGCACACAGGATGATGGCTGGATGAGCATTCTCTCAATTGTATGTACGTATAATTTTTCCTGTGCATTTTTCTATACATCACGTGCAATAAGAATAGTTTGGTAATAGGAAATACTATATAAAAATAAAATTCACAACCTAGGCTAAGATGTCGCTACTTTCAGGCCATCGTTACAAATTGAAATAGTAATTCTTATAATAAAAAAAACTAGATATACTAATTTCTCAAATTTATTTTTGGAATAAAACTTTACATGTTTCGGACACTTCCTCTGTCCATCATCAGGAGTTTTTCACTGTACAAACAACAATGGTATGTGTCACACAGTTTTGCTGTCCATTGCTGTGTGTACAGTGAAAAACTCCTGGTGATGAACAGAGGAACTGTCCGAAACATGGACAATTTTATTCCAAAAATAAATTTGAGAAATTAGTGCATCTAATTGGTTTTATTGTAAGAATTTTTCACGATGCGCGGTCACCTGAACTTGAAGTAATAATATACGGTATGTCTCCATTAATAAACAGCTAGTAAGTATTAAAAACCGCTTCGACCTTCCAACTAGACTTTAACCAGGAAACGATTGAAGGGCATTCTCACATTTAAAGTGTCTCCGCCGGCCACACAACAATCTTTTCGCTGGCAACTTGTGTTTCCAACAGTGTGGGCCTGTTTTATGTTTGCAGCTTAAATTTTTATAGAATCAACTTCCAACCAGACGAATGTCTAGAGTGATATCCCCCAAAATAAGCTTAGATCTAGCAGTGAGGTAGACCGTATAATTAAATGAAGGGTGTGGAATTCATGTACAGTATAAATTTATATCAATTTGTAGCAGAAACTGCCAAAAACTCTCCAAAATATTTGTACTATCTGCAATACCTTCCACAAATGAAAGGACGGCCTTGAATGAACAGAACTAAACTAGAATCAGAACACACCTATCCTTTCTGTTATTTTTCATGGTCGTAACACTTTATTATTATTATTATTATTATTATTATCGTCATCATCATCAACTTCATCACCATTATTAACTACATGAAGCAGTGTCCTTGAGAAACTAATATTTCCACAGCTAGTCGGGAAATCCCCACATTGTATGGAATGGTGAATTTAAAAGAGCTCGACACTTGTCCCGGTCAATCCAATCTGTGGCTCCTTACGACTTGAAGATCCACTTTAATATTATTCTCTCGTTTACACCTATATGTATTCCAAGTGTCTGTTTCTATTGGCTTTTTGCCACAAAAATTCTATATGCACTTCTTTCTCCCCTCCCAAGGGCCACATGCCGCGCCCAACGCTCATTTTTAGTAGCTTGTTCGATTAACATTTGGTGAGGAGTGCAGATTATATCGCTCCTCATTAAGCAGTCTTCTCCACTCCTGTGTTACTTCGTCCCCCTGAGGCCCCAATATCTCCCTCAGTACTCTACTGTCGAACACCCTCAGCCTACTCTCCTTTCTCAATATGAGTGACCAATTTTCACACCCATACAAAACAACAGGAAAAATTTCGGTTCTTTATATCTTACTATTTATAGTTTTGGATAACAAACTGAAAGACAAAGAATTCTGTACCGAATGATAGGAAACATTCCCCAAGTTAAAAGTATTATTATTATTATTATTATTATTATTATTAATTATCGTCTTTGTTTCTATTCATGTTGCTCTTTGTGTTATGCCTTAATTTTATGTTTGTGTAATTGTACTGGCTTTGTAACTGGCACTTTTGCTCTTGAGCCAGCACGTTGTTAAACAAGAACTGAATTGAATTAAATTGAATTTGTGCGATCACACGAAAGGGAGTGAGATTAGAGGTACATGTAGCACTCTTTATAGTCGTAACAAAGGAAGGAAGAAGCTAGATATATTACCGTAGATTCAAAACAATATTAAAGTGACGTTAAATAGAATGTGTTTGTGTGTAATTGATTTATTTGGCTTAGAATAGAAACCATTCTCATGCTATTCATGAAGGTGGAAAGGAAATGCAGATTGCTTGATTACAGCTGAAGAATTTCTTGACTGTGTTAAGCTTTTACTGCATGGAATTAATTCAAGTTTCAGCAATTCAGATACACAAATATAAGTGAAGAATAGAACCAACTAGATGCCACTTATTATTTTATTGTCCTTCTTATAGGCTCAACATGTTTCGAGAACTACTATGCCCGAAACATGTTGAGCCTATAAGAAGCACAATGAAATAATAAGTGGCATCTAGTTGGTTTTTTATTCTTCAGTTATCACAATGATGCACTGTCCAGCAAACATCAAATACACAAATATATTTATTTCCTTGATAATTGTTAGAATAAATATTAATTACAATCAACAAGAAGTTGTTTAAATTATTTAACACATAATTTTTAAATTAATTATTAGTGGCATTAAATTAAGTATCGATAAACTTAGGTTAATTTGGTAATTCATTTGATAAAACAAGTGAATATATTGATACATCCCTTTCAAATTCATTGCTGGTAATTAATATGAAACTGATCAGTTGTGTAATGATTAATCTGTTTATATGATAAGCTCTCATACCTCTTTCACAGTTTTATTCTCATTTCTTTTTCGAATTTTTTCAGATTTCGCGGCCCCATGTGAGTAGGATCCAGTTCAAAATTTTTAATATCTAACACATCCTCTTCCGTGAGTTACACACTATGTAACATTTCTTTGTTCCCCTTTCCGAAAGCACATTTGTACTGGTTGTGTATGTCGTAGCCAGAACCAAAGTAATAGAAAAACCTAGTTCTGAGATCTTGGAATGTAAAAGTCTATTTCCTTCTTCTGATTTCATTGCTTATTCTGTAGACCCTTTTCTTGAGTCTCTGCCTTCTGAAATATGAATGTCTTGTTGGTCTACATGGGCCTCAAATGCGAAATCTTCCCACTGCGCCCCGCATGTACTTGGCACGCCGTAATAAAACTTCCTTTCCTTTTCTGCCTGCAGAAGCTCTGCTTGAGAATGGGAACAGTGAATCACATTTCAGTTCCACGACAAACCCGGCCTCATTTCATTCATTGTGGATGCTGGAAGGATAAACCTTATACATTTATATTCGACTTTTCTGTAAAATATAGAACGAAGTATATCGTACTATTTTGTAACATTCTGGCGAGCTTGTCTCAGCAAGATAATAATTAAATTTGTACACTTATCCTATTGTCTTGTGTATTGAATTTGTCACCAAAAAAGCAAAAACGAGTTTCTGATACTGCAGTATCAGCCAATCCTTGGGTTTGCTCCTAAAACATAATATTCTGGCGTTTTTACAAACAAAACTCCGCAACACAAACTACAAGCCAGTGAGTGTTTATAATTTTCTTCCTGTGGCGCTGCGACCCAACGCGGTCCATGGCCTCCTCACTCTGGAGGTTTCTTGATCACACACAACGACGCATCACATTCGGTAGGACTACTCAGGACGAGTGATCAGCTCGTCGCAAAGACCTCTACCTGACAACACACAAAAATCACAACAGACAAACATGTAAGCCTCGGTGGGATTTGAACCCAAGATCTCAGCAGGCGAGCGGCCGCAAACCTACGTCTTAGACCACGTTGCTGCTGGGGCCGGCAGTGTTTATAACTACGTGATAATATTATGTTTTAGAAGGCAGCCTAAAGACGGGGCCGATCCTGCCCGCCGGGATGAAGTGTTTTATTTATTACCTTAAATTTAAATAAAATCATCTATAACAATAGTCCAGAAAAGTTATGAATATTTAAGTATGTCTTATTTAACATCAGCGGTTGAGTCACAAAATTTTCAAATTCATGGGACTGACATAGCCTTTTATGTGCTTTGAGAACAGTGCTAATGTTTACGTTCCGGTCGTCTGGCCATCTACTGCCACCAGGTTAAGCTATTTGAGATTCTTAGGGCTGTGGAAATTTGGATTATGGCCTCCTGCATAACGACGCCGCGTCCCCTGGTAAGTGATTTATAACCCCTCGCGAGTTGATACTTTCACTATGTAACCTAAAATGGGCGCAGTATATTTCTCCGAGACGTTTGTACCCACAGAGCTAATACACGGTGTCATAGCCTGACAGACCACAAAATTAATCATCATCGCCAAGCAAATTTCAAAGGTTATGAATATGAATATTATTTTACTACGAGTTCTCGATAGGCCTATGATCAAAATTGTTCATTTTTCAAATCTTTGTAAGCCAGGGTACACACAAATCTATCTACTTCCTGCAGGCTGGTAATTCACAGATCTTAGAGCTGCTCAGCAATAATCCATTCGTGCAAGATGTCCCTGACCATATCGTAAAGTGGAAATAATAACTCTTCTTACGTCCATTATTTTAGCAGTTACGACCCCCATTTGTTTGCTGTACTAAGTTCCCAGTTCCCAAAAACACGTATTAACCTTTTAATGCTTACTGGTCACGTGATGCACCAACAGGTTTAACATTCAACAATTGTATGCTCTGTCCACACCGTATTTATGTGTTTTATATTTATCTGAGAATAAACAGCGACTTGTGCCACTTACACCAAAAACTGATTGGTTTTTATAACCAAGATGAAATGTGTTTACTGCGCAGTACGGACTGGGTCTTTAAATGAAGCTGTTTGCGCTTCGTCTTAAAAGGTTAAATAAAATAGGAGCAACCATTACTGATTAAAATTGAAGTTATGGCCTGTGTAGTTTTGTTAGACTTTTATAATTCAACATATATAAGGAAATTTACATAACTTTGTTGCATATTTCCATGAAAATTACATGATATTTCTCTTTATAGGTATTTAAAAGTTTGAACTTGCTGTTGTAAAAAAGTATGTATTATGATTTTGTTTCTTCCAGAGTGTTTCTTTGGCCGACCGGAAGTGCATATTTCTTGATAAACAGTTCTAAACCGTGTGTTTCATATAGGACTAGTTGCACTTATTTTTTCTCCAAGCAGCAGCAACTAAATTGTCTACAATCTTCATCGTATATTGAATACTCTGCTACTAATTTCAGGTTTGTTGTCTGTTGGTTTTTCGATTCTTCCATGGCTGTGTCAATGTTGGAATATATACATATATATATATGTGTGTGTGTGTGTGTGTGTGTGTGTGTGTGTGTGTGTGTGGGCCGGGTGGCTCGTTCGGTATAGCGACTGACTACGGGCTGGACGTTCCGGGATCGAATCCCGGTGGGGACGAGATTTTCCGCCCGTCCAGACCGGACCTGGGGCTCACCCAGCCTCTTGTAAAACGGGTACCGGGTCTTTCCCGGGAGTAAAGTGCAGCCGGTGCGTGCTGCTGACCACTCACCCCCTTCTGGTGCCGCGGTCATGGAAGAACAGAGCTCTACCTCTACGCAACCTCTGGGCCACACCGGGCCTGTAACGGGATCACTTTAACTTTTTACCTTTGTATATATATATCTTCACATCTGCGACTTAATGTGTTCCTTGTATGTGCTGAAGAGGTTCCGTGTCCTTTAAATGTGATGGTAGTTAGATATTAGTAGTCATGACATTCCATAATTTAGTTCCTAAAGACAACCAGATTATTTCGATGCATCACAGAAATAACATGTGAATGTCTAGGTTTCGTTTTCGACTCTTTATAACTACCGATTGGTCTTAATACAAAGAAATGGCAAAACCGGCCTTTTTAAACTCCAAATAATTCTTTGTATAATGATGCCTCTCTTAAGCTATTCAAGTGCCCTACAAATATTTTTGCATACATTTTATAAACATAAGCGTGTGCCTCATTTCTCTCTCCGTCTTTGGAAATACGGATGACTGGTGCTCTCTGGCATGTACATTCATCAGTAATTGTGTCTGTTATCCAATATAAACTCAAGATCTCCTTTTAATATTTTCCGGGGCACACCGAAGAAGTTCTTAAGTAATTGAATAAAGAGAGACCAACTTGATGTCACTTGCTTTTTTTATTTCATTATTTAATGCTCAACATGTTTCGGATGTTAATACATCCATCCTCAGGAGATTGCGACTTATTTGTTGAGTTATTTCATGGGTTGTATTGCTCTGGTTCGATGTGTGTTGG
>Ga0123354_10016393_pt1 | contig 11612 bp, 6 predicted proteins | sample TergutLab28metaG_2_FD_97872 | JGI IMG/M metagenome (GOLD analysis project Ga0123354, IMG submission 97872) | Labiotermes labralis P4 segment gut microbial communities from Petit-Saut dam, French Guiana - Lab288 P4 | ecosystem: Host-associated > Arthropoda: Insects > Digestive system > Gut ... | reverse complement strand
GGCGATTATGTAGAAAAATAGAGGAATGTTCAAACTTTAAAATGATGTATCAATTATTGAAAATAAATGTTTCTTTCTATTTCTAAAAAACTTGGAGACCTTACTTTTGAGATCACCCTCGTAGATTTGAGGTTATCACAAAAGTGTTGCTGAAGGTTCAGGTTTATGGTATGTGATGCTATGTAATGGGGTAAATAGTTTCTGACATTCAAAGGTTTGTAGTACCTACACCTTTGCAGTCAAGTAGCCCAAAAAAAATTCACTCTTCTTGGAATGCTTGACCCTGAAGACAATATGATACTTAAAATGTCAGAAAATACTCACTCAATGGCATAGCATCACATCCCAAGAAATTCTACTCTCCCAGAAGCCACTTCTGCTTCACTAGACATTCACACCAACAGACACTAGCACATCACAACAGAGCCATTGTTCTTGTTTGTAAAGGCAGAAGCTTTTGATACAATGTGGTTTTAATATTAAATTTACGTGAATAATGGCCAGAGGACAGAAAGTGGCTACTGTCTCACATTCTGAAATTGAAGTGAGATAAGTGATGATGGTATGCATGCTCTGACATCAATAACTGTAAGTTTTACAAAAGCAACATCAACAGACACATTTATTTTATTGAATTAGGGCACAAAAATTAACTATGTCAACAACTTTTTGGAGTCTACTGAATTGAACTTAAGCATTGTTCAATTGCAATGCAACTGGGAGGGGCGGTACCTGTTACTTCTAGCACAGTGTTCCAATAATCGGAAAGGGCAGACATACTTCCTAATGCAGATATAAAACTTTCATGCAAATTAGTGAACTATGAATTACACGCAAGACTATCCATACAGAAAATGTAATTATATTTCACCCAGTGTTGGAAAATGAAAACATATACACATATAGCTTGGTCTGGGTAGCACCAAATGAAGACCGTTCTTACCAAGTTCTTTCAGAAAGAGTAATCTGTCAAGTAACAGGATGGTCTCTACCAGTGGAGCTAACAACAAGCGCAGTGTGTAGAAAATCACCACCCGTTTCCACTGCAATAAATTCATTTGCATCTCCTCAGATTCAAGATCTTCATGTGGTACTTCCAACCCCAGTTTCTGGAAGGCCAATTTGGTGTACCTGTGTAGGTGTAAAATACCATATTATGTCCAGTTTCATTTCAGTCCACTCAAAAAACTTCTGCATTATTCCAGATACAAAGTGCACTCCCAACTAAGACAACCAAACACTGATTTAAAAAATTTAAGATACAAATGAAGCTACTAGGCATTATTTCGCACACTCACTTCTTAGTGTTCATGGCAGTGTACCCAAGTAAGTTCCAGTCACAACAGGACTTTCATTTCATATTAATCAGTGAATGAGAACATGCACAGTAGTAGTAAACATTTTAAAAAATCTGGGGGGGAGGGGGGTAATTACAACAAACTTAGTGGCACTAGAACTCAATATCAATAATAAAAAGTTCATCATTAAACATGATCATAATGAGATCCACCCACCTCACAACCCCAAAACCTAATTCCTTAAAATCTGTCTTACATGCTTTGTCCCTGGTCTTCCAAGTGGTCTATTTGCTTCTGTTTCTCTATGACTTCTTGACCAGTGTTCAGTTATATTACTACCTCTGGCATAAAAATATGCAGGTCAGTTGGGAATAAGAAACGGGAAACAACATCTGAACCTAACAGGGAGGAAGTAATAGGACAGAGGTAAATGCACAGTAAGATTTACAAGTTTTCCTTTTCACCAAATATTAGAATGATAAGATCACAGACCTACACCCTCCCCCCCAAAAAGGGGGGGGGGGGCAGGGCACTTTTACATGCCTGGCAGAGATGAATACATATTTTTTGTCAGTAAACCTAAATGGTTAGGCCACTTGCAAAGACCAATATGTGAAGACATTTTTAAAGCTGATCTCAAAGAAACCAGATATAAGGGCATAGAAAGCAGACTTGCGGCTCAGGACAGATGCCACAGGTGAACACAATATCAAAACACTGGGTTCCATAATGACTAGTTGAACAACTATTAGCTTCTACAGAAAGACTGTTCCACAGATTTATTTCTACAAAATGACTGAATGTCCCATCCATCACCAATCTTTAACACAAAGATCATCCCTTGATTGCCTGTCATTAGTCAATTTTATACAGTGTTGGAATATCCCACCTAGCACCAATCTCTAACACTAAAATGGAAGTTCTTGCCAATTTGAGATACACGAGAACAAATATGAATGAAAGACGGTCATCTCAACAGCAAGGACAAGGACAAAACAACATACTTTTTTTGGAGGTTTGCTTCAGGCAAATAATAAAAACAGAACACTTCCTCTTCTCAAGGGTGGGGGAAAATACATACTCAACATGTGAATATGTAAGTTCTTGTGTCTTTAACTGTTACACCAAATAACAATCTTCTGTGACAGGCTAAAGAGGACCAGCCCGAGAAATGTGGGTATCCCAGGCAGCCTAATGATATGGCATCCCTTAAAAGCAATTATTCTGTAAACTTTTTTGCCCTATGAGAAGCCTGGCAAAAATTTCTCAGGGCATGTGCACAAACTGCTGACACTTTTCAGAGAAATTCTATTGCAAATGACAACTTGAGTTTACCAGCACTGTATTTCTGATTGAGTGATGTCTCAGTGCTCTTATAGGCTGCATCCTGGGCAGCTGTTGAGCTGGCCTGCCCCTTAATCTGGCTCTGAGGCTTCAGTGTGCTAATTAAGCAATGCTTCTAATTAAGTAACACCTCTGGTATAACTGTGTATGTCCTTACTCAGCAAATGTCATGTTGTTAGTGTGCTTTATACTTTTGATCATGGTGTGCTGCAAATGTGGCCAATATTTCACGAGAATCTTTTCCAGAGCAGCACGATAGCAATGCACCTGTAAGAAGAATGAAGAAATATGATTAACAATTTTTTTTCCTCCTTACAGACAAGTCATAAAATATGCCTCTGTGTCAGCCTTTAAAGACAATAAAGGTAGTTTTCCCTGTCCAAGCCATGAAGGTTGCCTTACCACCCAGAATAAACCCCAGTACTCATTTGAAGAGGAGGCTGGGTGGGCTCCAGAGCCAGTCTGGGTGTTTTGGAGAAGAAAAAAATCCCTTGCCCCTATAAGGATTTGAACCCTGGACCATCCAGCCTGTAGCACTGTCAGCCATATACTGATGATGAAGTGTTATTCCCTTTCTCACCTTTACTTTCCCTGTCTAGTTCAATCTCAGTGTGCCAGAAGGGGTTAGGACTAAATCCTCACAAAATATTATTAAGTTTAAAGTTAAAGAATGATGGAATGATAAACTTCTGGACTCTATCCACCATCTATTTTTAAAATCAACATATGTCAGAAATTGGCTTCATTTTTATTGCCAAGTGAACTGAAACCTCCTCTGTAAGGTACCTAGGTAGAGCTACATTCAGACTAAAACGTATATAGGTTTTGCATCAAGTGATGGTGGATGACGGTAACACAACTTCAATGAAACGAGCATCAGACATCATGAACCACAGCAAAACACACAACCTCTCCAATAAACTCAAAGCATAAACATCTCTCTTTGTTCTTTAAATAATAAAGATGTAACTGACAATTCATAAAACCTCAAACAAACTAAAACATTGTAGCACATCTGTTTTAAGTTTTGTATTATGTATAAGCACACCTATGAAGAGGCATAATATCTCGTGGTTAGACAGGAACTACAGATAGCATAGTATCTTGCACATATAACACAAAGCATTTACACACTCTACTTGCAGCTGCCCCTGCACTATACACATCTGGCTACAAAATACAGCTCAGTGGCCTCCAGCCATGAAACTAACAACCATATGGAGATTCAGTCTAAGCTCAGACAGAAGCACTGCACTCAGTTTTGTATAGTGTTGATCTTGGATAGGTAAGCAACTGATCTATCCAACAAGGAAAATAAAAGTACTTTACTTGCCTACTCCATTAGATACAACTAAAATACATTTATGTGCCGGACATGTTTTGACTATGCCCTCAGGGGCATCAAAATACCTGGAATCTAGCTTCACATATACATACCTTCAAATCGTCATAGTGGCCAAAACACAAGCGTTCAGAGTAAGTTTCAATTGCATGGCAAGCAATTTCTCGAGCCCCATAACTCAGGGAATGTGGTCTTGCAGAAAGATATTCACTCATTGGATAACCAACAAATCCTGAAACACTGGAACTGCATTAATGAAAGATGTGCACATGCATGCAACCATTTAGACTTTGAATTTAAATAATCTATTCACTAAATCAAAGGGGGGAAAAACAGCAAAATGGGTGCATGCTTCACATCTTCTCCCCTACCTAAACTTGAAAATTGGTTTGGCTACTGAAAACTGCACTTTGAGAATTATCTCTTGTACACATCCTAAATACAATGTAATCAGATTACTAAGCCCAATAGTGATGAAGTGGTCATTGAGTGCAAGTACAATACCTAACTAGGCCATTCAGTTATCATTATGAAAGAACTACTGCATTTAGAGAGCAACAACTTCAAAATGTACATGAAGTTGTGTTACTTGTGTTGCGGTTTCCCTCAGGCAACTGCATTTTTTTCACTGGAAATTAAATGTCTAAACTGGATTTCCCAGAATAGCTGTTTTTGTAATTATTCCACATTAATTACACGAGTTCAGGACAAGCCTAACACATTCTTAGCCAGCACATTTGTTGCCTTGCATAATTTATCCAAACCTTTATTACAGAAAAAATTACAATGCTGTTAAAAAATATCTGAACTGCTTACAAGGAGAAACATTTTTATCAATGGGTGATGTCTGAAATATGCCTTGGATGGGAGCAAATGTAACTTGCTGCTCTGGAGCTTCAACATTTTCTCACCCTAATTTTAAACAGTCTTGCTTATTTGTGCCGTTCAGTGATGTTAATATTGACTGCAAGTCATGTGGTGGTTCTTGCATTGGAACTATCTCATTTTTCAGAAGTGACCCTTCATGTTTAAGGAATAAAAATGCCAAACATACACTGCCGAGCCACCATGAAACAAACATGGCAGAGAATATAAGTTGTACATGAAGAGTGGCTACATATGGATCAGGAATTAAAATACAAAAATAATAAATTGTAAAAACATAATTTAAGCAATAAATGCACAAAAATATTTGAAGTTAGGCACAAGTAGGAAAAAGCCAAGAAAACACACACTTAAAATTAATACGAGAAGATAAAAACACAGCAAATGACACACACACAACAGATCTTTACTAACCTTTTGGTGCCGGAATTATTTTTTTAATTTTAGCACACCTGTATATAAAATGTTAATAATACAAGAACCAAATACGTTAAAATTATGAAACTGGATTTTTTAAGAGAAAAAAACGGAGAATATATACCATGTTTAAAATATTCAGTACCTATATTTGTTGAATAAATATATAAAATGCAACTTTAGAGGTTAGCGGTGCGGTACGACCACTATACTTGACATTTGGCGTCAAAAGGTTAAAGAATAAGAAGTAGGATTAGGGGTGTGAGGGAACTGTACACTGTAACAACCTGGTGTAACACCAGTATGTAAATTACATTAAAATTAACAAATTCTATTCTGGATCTAGGAAAAGCAATATGCAATTTCCTCAATAAATAAATGTATATTGTACTTTCTGAAGCCAAATATATGAGGCAAAGTACAAATGCAAATTGAGTTTATTAATTTACTTCAAGTACAACAATTTGTGATATTTACAAAGTGTATCATTTCTCAATGTAATCACCCCCTTTTTCAATGCATACTGTGTAGTGGTGTGCAAGTCTTCTGATCCCATCGGCAAAGAAAGTTTTGGTTGTGACTGAAGCCACGTATGCATCATATTTGTAACATCAACATCACTGGCAAATCTTCATTTGCACAAGGCTTATTTTACAGTAATGTAGTTTTTTTTTATCAGTGCATTCACTTCAGCAAGGGATCATCTGTTCATGATGTTGAATGCCAGTCTGACCATCACCAAAAGTTGTTTCAATCCATCTACCCATTCACACACATTGTTCTGGGCCATGTGGTGTATACCACACTGTGCTAACATTCTCAGATAAATTTCAGATGTGTTAACATGTTATGATCACAAGAAACAGATCACAGCTCAGAGTTCTACAATGGTGTAATTCAAAACAGTGCCTCTATCTTTAAGAAGATTTGTAAACAAACACAAAATTAACTAAACCTGACACTGACTTGTTATGAGAAGGCCTATCATGTAGATGCTGAAACAATCATTAGGTTTCACAGTGCATCAATTGCAGTCCCTTGAAAGCAAATTCACTTTACTTCTTTGATTCACCTTCATACTTCTGCTTCTGGTTCAGTAAAGTTACACAATTTTATTTAGTAACATATTATTCCATTACAGCTAAGCACCACACACTCTTATTTAAGGCTGAGAACTCGGTAAGAACACCACTGTTAATGCCCACATGCATTTTTGGCAACAAATTTCAATTCCCCTCAATACCAAACTTAACTCGTATTTAACCATGTACAATTACCTACAGCAAAGGGAATCAAACACATAGTCAAATTATCTAACAAGAGGGATGTTAAACATCCTGTTTTTGCACTGTTAGTGGTGATATTTTAACTTGGAGGCAATAGTATTAGTAATAAAAAGTGGTAATATTCAGGCATGGGGCACACAGTGGTGCAGCTGGTTGATGCAATGCGCTACAAGCCAGAAGGTAGCGGGTTCGATTCCCGATGGTGTCAATGGAAATTTCCATTGACTTCATCCTTCCGGCTGCACTATGGCCCTGGGATCTAATCAGCCTCTAAAATAAATTAGTACCAGGAATATTTCTTGGGGGTAAAGGTGGCCGGTGTGTAGGGCTGACAACTTTACCACCTTCATATGCTGACTGTCTTGAAATGTGGGAGCCTCAACCTCCTGGAACCCTCAGAGCCTGTCCAGGCCTGTAATGGGTTGCTTTAAAAGACGGACACCTGAAATGCACGCGCACGTGCCCCCTCACAGTGTTGTGCACGTGTGTGTGTGTGTGTGCATTTATTTATATTTGAATTGTACTTACATTCCACTTGTAAGCTTCATGTAACAACACCCCACAATATTAATAAATCTTGCATCTGGACACTGGACAAAGAGGTGCATTAATACTGGTGTTAAATCTCCACATGAATGAAGTCCAACTATACCAAAACTGAAGGTTTCTTCAGAAATGCTGAATGCTTTTCTCACTGCCTGACAACAAAAGCAGTAACAGTATAACATTAATTTCATTATCTATGTCAATGGGACATCATTTCTCAAATCAAGATAGTTACCTCTGTAAAGTTGTATGCAGTCAAATGATGGTCAACTGTAATGCTCAAATGCACTGGTCGAAGGAGTTCATTACTTCTGCTGTCTTTCAGAATCTTGGAAAGAGATGCTTCTAATTCCATATCTAACTTTCTGAAATGTGACAACCAGCAATGAAGATGTTTCACTCATGTAATTAACTGTGCAATAAGGGCAAAATATCATAATGCTGTTCTGTATATGGATATTGGCTATGAACTCACAACTGAAACACAATATTTATCTTATGTACTTCAACACACTCATGACACCAACTACATGTAGCAAATGCACACTGTGGAAGTATTGTCCATGCATCTATGTGCATGTTTCATCTATGATTATATTATACACACATTTATGTGCATGTTTAATCTATAATCATACTATACACAAATCGATGTGCATATTACATCTCTGATTATTCTGTCACGCCACCTATGTCCATGTTTTATCTCGGTTTAAGCTGAAGGATAAAAAAAAAAAAAAATGGTACTAGAGGTCTACACTGAAACTTGTCAAATATTGTTCTGCTCTGTACTGGTTCAGTACATGTATCAAAATAAATTTTTATCATTTTCTCAGAAACGCTGCTTCACACAATCATTACCACAATGCATAAAATCCAATTCCACTAATATCTGCCATTTTTATTTGAAACATTTTTCCATGCATTAAACATTCAATGAGATACAAGCAAAACTAAGCTGCAACTCTATGCAGTGTTGTATTTTTATGCTGATTTTTTTTTTGCAGTAATGGATATATATGAACACTGGACATAAAACTGGCTATACAAACTGCAGGTTTTCATAGTTTTACACAATTGCTTCAGCCTAGTTTCAGGATAGTACCTCTTGTATGCCATTTGACACTACTAACAGCATATTGAACTGAAGTCTAAAAAATAAACTACATAATAAAAAAATGGAACTGTACAAGGAAAGATATTTCTGCCATGTGACAGTCAGGTGCACAAAATCACAAAGGGTGCATTTAGGAAATACATGTACTCCAGTGAAATGCACCCTTCCACTCTTTACTAGCTCTCTATATTATACTTTAGTTTCGACCAATGCTACCCAACCTGGGGTCCACAAAATACTATTTGGGGTCCATGCGCTAGTTTCAACACGTAAATAGTTTCCAGTTATAGTCATAACTACTTATTCTACCATATACTAATCCCACTTACAGAGATACAGTATTCTTTGCAGCCCTGTTTTTGTGCGTTTAGAGTAGTGACGAAACGTCACTCAAAAACATTCTCCTACACACCACTACTGGAATTACATCGCCTTAGTATGGTAGCAATGATCATAAGCTCTGCACTGCTGTTGAAGACATCCAAAGCATTTACAGCCACTACTGGTGAACCAGAGCTACAAGTAAGGTATTCCCAGTACCTGAATGTGTCCAATAAGTGACTGAACTGGGCAAGGTACTGAAAGCAGCAGCAAAAATTAAGTGACTGGTACCAATGAGCCCAGATTGGGTCAGCACACTATTTTACTTTACACAAAATATAAATATGAAATGTGCGAATACACAACCCAGTCTATGATTGAAACAGTTCATCACTGAACCTGAAATTCAGAGGACAGTTTCACTGCACAGATTTGCATAGGGGTTATGCTCAAGTTTGTATTTAGAATAACACGGTCCAGATTTCAACCTCGACAATCACCATCCTGAATTAATTTTCTTTTCATGGTCTTGCTCAGTCTCCCCATGCAAATGCCGTGATAGTATACTGATTAGACCATAAAAATTTCCTTCAAAATCCTTCCAGTTCACCAGTCATAACATTTTATGCTATATAATATGAGATACTGACAGCATAAAAAAATCGCGCACACACACACACACACACACACTCTCTCAATGGAGGGATATCAACCACCTGACAAAAAAAGTGAGCCCCTTAACACTGCCGCTCATTTAATACTCAGTTATACAGGGTTAAAAAATCTGATGGCATATTTTTGAGATGTAATAACTTTTATGAGACAAAGACACAGAGATGGAATTTGCTGTAACATGTTCAAATCAACTCATAACGTTTTGATGCCTACCTTAAACATCTCAACATGCCCATTATTTGTACTCAAATTCTTGCTAGGTGTGTTGAAACATTTCCAAAGTGACTGCGCTACACTTGTATTAATTCTCTCTTGCGGATGACATTAAGTCTCAGATTTGCTCCATAAAAATGATATTTGTAAATCTCCATTAAAAAAATATGGCAGTGAGAGGTCTTGATTTCATGGGGACCACAGTGTTAGTCCACCTCTTCCAATCCACAGGTTAGGAAATCTGATGTTCAGGAACACTGCACTTATTGCCTGAAGTGGGGTGCAACACCATCTTGTTGAAACAAAATTTTGCCTTCTTGTTGTTGTTCAATACCAGCAATTTGTGGAAAAAGAAACAAGTGTAGCATTTACAGGTAAATGTTTGACATGACAGTGTATTCAGCACTATGCCACACTGCACATTAACTTCCAGGGAGTCTTGCACAAGCCCATACACTTCATATGGCAATTGGCACATGTAACAGTTATTCCTGTTTGCATGACCATTCATAAGGAACATGGCCTCATCTGTGAACATCCCATAAAAAAAATACCATCATCATCATCAACCACATCCACAATGTTTTTGTGAATGGAGTATGCATAAAATGATGCATGTGTGCATGTGACGAAAACTTTATGAACTGATGAACATATTACAGCAATTCCCATCTCTGTAACACTCTTCTTACAAAGGTTATTATGTCTCAAAACTAGGCCCACCATTTTCGATGACCCTGTACAATGATGGTCAAAAACTAGAGATGAGCTAATTTTTAGTCAATCAAGAGACTTTGCAAAGCAGAAAGAATCTTTAAAAAACAAGGGTCTATGAAGAAAAAAATTATTAAAGGGCTCCTTAGTGGTGAAAAGGTAGAAACCACTACTTTAAACTAACAGTGTTTCTTATTTTAGTTTCCAGGAGACCACAATGAAACATTAGCTGATAACCCCTTTCCACCCATGACTACATTCACAGAAGTGGGAACATTTCTGAAACTCTGGTTGCAGGAAGAAGGTGGAGCATTTTTTGGCAACTTGCTGTGGTTCTCCCCCACATGGTGTGCAAGATTAATTTCTTTGTGCTGTCACAGAGTCTGTCATAAATGCCCACAAGCCAGGCAGCTGATAATAAGAAGACAAATATAAATGAAACAACACATTCTGTTCCAATGCCTCATTGAACATAACTGTGCGAGATGTTAGAACTTCATAAACCACCTCCCAAACAAGAAATGGGAGAACAGCCACCAGACAAATATTTTTAGTCACCACTGACAATTCCATGCCTATATTTTTATTCCTACATTTATATGAAATTAACCACATTTATGAAATGTATAAAACAGTGCTACAAAGAAACTATTTTTATAGAGAAATGTTGCAGCATCACGAGTAATCAGCAAATGCACCATTAAACCAAAAAACATTTCCCTCATAATTTCCAAAGAGTTGTTTGTAATTTAACTCCAAACAGACTAACAATTTGAAACAATTTATTGAGTTTTACAGTCTCACATATTAACTTGGCCCATGTGTGTGCGTGTGTGTAATAAAATCATAAGCACAGTATTGTCTATCCTCAGTTTTTTCCCCCCATTTCCTCCACATGAAGGTCTGGACAGTACCTGAAACAAGCCATCAGAAATCCTTGTCAGACCTTCTTTTCAATGTAATTTGACACTAAATATTCAATGCAAATAGGAGAACACTCTTATATAACTAAATACTCAACAAAAAAGTTTAAATGGCAGCTGTTAATAACTGTACCGTGCTTGGCAGGAGAGATTTTCCTGTGTCTCCAAACAACAGACTTTTAGACCATAGCCATATGCCAGCAATCTTGCCAAGTGACCCAATCCTGAACCAACATCTACAATGTATTGGCAGTTTTCCATATGGGCTAAACTTGCAATCACCTACAACAGAGTATCAAGTCAACTCCTCAAGGACAGTCACTGAATAGTGTCTATACTTGCATGACAGAGAAACATGCATAAAATTGGTGATTTCTTTACTACACATCTTTCATTCTTCAGTAATACATATACAGGGTGTCCCAGGAGGAAAGGACCTAACTTCGGGAGAGTGTTCCTTAGGTCAAACTATAACGATATAACCCAAAACACCTATATCCAAAGTTCAACGGTTACGGAGATATTGGCCAG
>Ga0123354_10016391_pt1 | contig 11613 bp, 10 predicted proteins | sample TergutLab28metaG_2_FD_97872 | JGI IMG/M metagenome (GOLD analysis project Ga0123354, IMG submission 97872) | Labiotermes labralis P4 segment gut microbial communities from Petit-Saut dam, French Guiana - Lab288 P4 | ecosystem: Host-associated > Arthropoda: Insects > Digestive system > Gut ... | reverse complement strand
TTTCGTCGAACAGCAAATAAGTATTTTCCATCACAGGATTGAATACAAATGTTTTTATCTTTAACATAGAATTTATTTTATGACGTATGGTAAATATATCACTTTTTTTGTTTTAAAAAATTCCTCCTCAAAATAGTCGCTCAAGGAATATTCGATTACTTGATTTTTGAACGGCTTTATTTCGTTTTGCAAATCGCCGCCTTTTAGACAAATGAAACCATTGGGAAGCGCGTTTTGTTGACGGCGGCTTATATTTTTCCGCGTCGTCCGCACCCAATCGGTTAAGGACATCACCGCGCGATTGACGACGAAATCGAAGGTTCGTTTTTCATCTTCCACCCGCCCTTGACGACATTCCACATTTTCCAAACCTGTTGCACGGGCAATTTCCTCCGCAGCTTTGATTTTTTTTCCAATACCGTCCAACAGAAGAAATTGCACTTTGGGAAACAGTATTGCCAGTGGAATTCCGGGAAAACCGCCGCCCGTACCCGCATCCAGAATTGAAGTTCCATCAGTGAACCTGATTACTTCGGCTATTCCCAGCGAATGCAGAACATGCTTTTCGTATAAATTGCCGATATCTTTCCGCGAGATAAGATTGATTTTTAGATTCCAATCGGTATACAAACTTTGTAAAGCGCCCAATTGCGATTCTTGTTTCTCAGTCAACTCCGCAAAATATTTCTTTATTATATCCACAGTAATTACGGCTTAACCAATGAAGAAATAGGATTGTCGTCCGTAATATAATCTTTCAGTTCTTCGTATGGGATAAACACTTCGGTAATTCCAACAAAGCCTGCTGCAATATCGTCTTCATTGAAATAGTAAGTAATTCCTTTGTCGTCAACAATGAAATTATCGTTAGGAACAATGCTCTCAATTGCATAATAACCAATATCTTTTAATTGAGAAACATCATCCAGTCCTTTTGCCGCCGCAATTTTTTTAACGATGATGGACGATAAATTCGTTTTATAGTTATTTCCGGCAAAATCTTCTTCCGTCAGTAATTTTCCCGTTTTTAAATCGACGACATAACCCGAAACGCTGTTAGATCCATGCGCTCCTCCTTCGTAATTGGTATTTCTCACAACAAAAGAAATCAAATTATTTTTGTTGTATAAAATCTTATTTTCCAAGCTTAATTCATAAATGAAATTGTTCTCGTCTTCCAATATAAAATCATTGTCGCTATCTTTATCGTTATCAAAAAAATCGCTCCATTTTACAGATTGGAAGTCTTTGATGTATTGTGCGGCAAAACTATTGGCGGCTTCCTGCGGCGAAAGATTCGCATATTGAGTAGGAAAAACTTTTTCAATGAAAATTTTTTGTAAACTACTTAGCGGGAACGCTTTTTTAGATGCAACCGGATAAGTAAACAGAATGTGCAAGTTGCAGTTTAACTTTGAATCTTTATAATCAATCGATTGTGTTTTATTTACCTGAATGGAATCAAAGGTAACTCCATTATCGTTTGATTTTGTTTTTTCCGTACAAGATATACTTGCTAATGAGAAAAAAACGGATATTGCGAAAATGAAAGTAATAACTTTCTTTAATGTTGAAATAATCATCGTTTGGCAGCATATTTAAAAACGGGTAACTCACCATCAACAAACACCCATACATTTTTATCCCAACCCATCGTATTCCAGTTTTTATCCGTTTTCCAGAATGAAGCCGTCATAAAGCGGATTGCGCTTACATCCGCTCCATCTCTATTGTTGAGTGAAATATATGTCCAAGATGTCGTTTTATTATTTTTATCCTTGAGAAGGTCGGAAGCGTAGTTATTTGAAAGCGTGTTAGCCGTGTTGCCGACGATACGTCCGATTCCGGCAGCTTCATCTTTTGCTTCGTTTTTTGCAGTAATCGTAACGCTCCTGTTCAATGCGACACAGTTGACAACCTTACTGTTATCAGGTTGGACGTAACCAGCCAGACCACCTGTGCAACAAAGATTTGCTACAATGTTTCCTGTCGCGTAACAATAGGACAGGAGTCCGGAATCAATAACAGCCCCTGCAATCCCGCCTACATTTTGTTGTCCGATTACCGTACACAAAGAGTAGCAGTTAGACACAATACCATTGGAGAAAATCTCTCCGGCTATACCGCCGACCCAGCCGGATCCCTTAACCATGCCTGTTACATAGCAGTTGGCAATATAGCAATCCTTTAGTATGGAACTCGCCCCGCCGTAGTTTACAGAGCCTGCTATACCGCCGGCGCGGTCGGAAGCGGTAATATCCACATCCATAATCCCCAAATTTATCACAATGCCGCAGACATTACCAAACAGTCCGGCGTCTTTGAGATTTGCATCGTTGATAAAAAGTCCCGAGACCTTTTTACCGTTGCCGTCAAAGCTACCCGTAAACCGGTTATTAGCCGTCCCGACGGGTATCCAGCCCTTGCCATTGTTAAAAGTCTTGTTTGCTTCGCCGTATCCCGAAAGGTTGATATCGGCGGCGAGTTTGTAGTATTTACTGTTGTAAGCGGCATCCCCTGCGTTTATTTTTTGAGCCAGCATAGCGAGCTGTTCTGCCGTAGCAATCGTATAAGGACTTGCTTTTGTTCCTTTCCCTCCGGCAAACAAATTGTCCGCCCGCATCGTTGGCGATGCAAGAAGAAGAATGAATACAATAAATAAGTTTCTCATAATCACATTAAAGCGCAAACAGGTCGCTGGAAGCCAATAACTCTACTTTATTTTCGGATAAAACCGACAGCGTTTTGTCCAAATTATCGGGACGGATCACTACTATCGCTCCATTTCCGGATGAAAAAGCATACATATACTCGATGAAAATGTCTGCCTGAGTGATAATTTTCATTATCTTCGACAATGTACCCGGTTCATTGGGCATTTGCAAACAGATTACATCGGTGACACTTACGGCGTATTTGTTTTCACGCAATATATCCCTTGCCTTTTCCGGATCGGAAACAAGTAAACGTACAATACCGAAATCCGAATTTTCAGCTACCGTGAAAGCGGTCATATTAATACCCGCATCCCCTAAAATAGTCGTTACTTCTGTAAAACGACCTTTTTTGTTTTCCAAAAAAATGGATAATTGTTTGTTTAGCATATTATTTTAGTTTTTATGAATTCCTCGCAATAACGGAAATGATTTTCATTTGATGAAACTTCTTTTATCGATAACACGTTTGGCTTTACCCTGGCTCCGTTCAATAGTACGCGGCTCAACCAAACGGACTTCCGGCGAAATAGTCAACACGCTTTGCAGACGGTGCATGATTTGTTTTCGTAAGTCAAGCATCTTATTTATTTCGTCGGAATAAAATTCTTCTTTAACTTCTACCTGTACTTCAAGAGTATCCAGGTTATTAACCCGATCTACAATCAACAGATAATGCGGTTCCAACTGCGGTATTTCGCAAATGACGCTTTCCACTTGGGATGGAAATACATTGACGCCCCGAATGATCATCATGTCATCGCTACGTCCTAAGATACGTCCCATCCGCACGGAAGTGCGACCGCAAGCGCAAGGCTCATAATTCAAGCTTGTCAAATCCCGCGTACGGAATCGCAGCAATGGCATTCCTTCTTTGGTAATAGTCGAAAATACCAACTCTCCGATTTGCCCCGGCGGAAGAGGTTCGCTTGTTACCGGATCAATGATTTCGGGATAAAAATGATCTTCGCACAAATGCGTACCGTTTTGACATTCGCACTCATATCCAACTCCCGGACCGATGATTTCAGTCAAGCCGTATATGTCATAGGCTTTGATACCTAATTTTTCTTCCAATTCCTTACGCATTCCTTCTGTCCAGGGTTCTGCCCCGAAAGCGCCTACTTTCAGTTGAAATTCCCCGCGAGGAATTCCGGAGTCGAGTAGGGCGTCGGCTAAGTACAGTGCGTATGAAGGAGTACAGGCTAAACCGACGGCGCCCAAATCGTGCATCAACAGGATTTGTTTTTCCGTATTGCCGGTTGACATGGGAATTACCGTTCCGCCAATCGTTTCGACTGCTCCGTGAGCGCCTAATCCGCCGGTGAACAAGCCGTATCCGTAAGATACCTGTACCACGTCGTTCTTTCCCAAACCATAAGCCGTGAAACAACGGGCGCCGACTTCGCCCCAGATATTCAAATCATTGCGAGTGTATCCTACCACAATCGGCTTTCCGGTTGTTCCGGAAGAAGCCTGTATGCGGACAATTTCCGACAATGGAACGCTGAGCAGTTGAAAAGGATAATAATCGCGCAAATCTTTTTTGGAAGTAAAAGGCAGTTTGACAATATCGTCTATCGTTTGAATATCGGCGGAAGTAATTCCTTTCTCCTGCATTCTTTTACGATAAGGCTCGCAATTGTGATAAACGCGCTCGACCGCTCTTTTCAACCGAATTTCCTGAAGTTTACGCATATCGTTCCGCGACATGCACTCCATTGTCTCATTCCATATCATGTAGTATTTCAGTTATTCAATTATTCAATTATTGTTATTTAGTTTGTACTTCAATAATTGAGTCTATATCATCCAAGTTGCCTTTCAATGTAAAGACGATCGCTCCTGTTTTTTTGTCTTTTTGCCAAACTACCGGTTGTTCCAAATTAATTCCTTTCGCCGATTGGAATCCCGGAATATTTAAAGTAAGCGTTGAAGTATTTTTGTCTAAAATATGTATGTAATGCGTTTTACCGATACAAGTGCTTACTCCCCAATCTTGCGGGGAAATGAAACCTTGCTTGGTTTTATACACTGTATAGCCGTATTTATTCATCCATTCGCCGACTTGTTGAAGGCGTTCGACAAATTCAGACTGAATTTTGCCGTTCGGCATCGGACCTACATTTAACAGCAGGTTGGCTCCCGCTCCGGCAGTCCGCACCAATAACTGAATGACTTGCTGCGGCGATTTGAAATGATCGTCGGTAATGTTGAATCCCCAGCTATTGTTCAATGTTTCACAAGTTTCCAACGGAAGATGGGATACTTCCTGACCGCTGAGTCCGGATTTGTTTTGCCCCGGCACATCCCGTTCAAAAATCTGGTAATCTTCGCCCGGAAGGGGAGGAAGATGATGATTGTTTGCTACCAGACATTCGGGCTGCAGCTTGTGAATTAAATCGTAAAGTTCCTGACAATGCCAATCAACGGCTGTATTGTGCGACGTACGGTTCGCGTCGGAAGTCTGATCCCAATATCCATCGAACCAAATACCGGCAATCGGACCGTAATTGGTAAGTAATTCGGTAAGTTGAGCTTTCATAAACCGGATGTATGAATCCCAATCGCTTTTTGCGGTTCTTCCCGCTTTTTTGCCCGTGCGGCCTGTTTCATATTGATAATCGGGACGCATCCAATCCAGCAGCGAATAATACAATACCAACTTAATGTCTTGTTTATGGCATTCGTCGGCTAATTGTTTGATCAAATCTTTGCCGTAGGGCGTGTTCATAATGTTCCAGTCCGATTGTTTTGTATTCCAGTTACTGAAACCGTCATGATGGCGCGAAGTGAAAGTAATGTATTTCATTCCGGCGTCTTTAGCGATTTTAACCCATTCTTTTGCATCAAATGCCTGCGGGTTAAAAATGCCTTGCAAGCGTTTATAATCGGAGCCGGTAATCGGACGATTATTCATCACCCATTCTCCATCGCCTAACACACTGTAAACGCCAAAATGGATGAACATTCCGAAGCGCGCATCTTCAAACCATTGCGTACTCGGTTTAGTCTGGGCGGATAAGTTTATCGCTAACAACAGACCGGCAAACAGATAAAAAATTTTCTTCATGATACTTGTTATTTAAATGATGAATGATACCCTACAAACCCCTAAAGGTGGAATTGTTAAGTCTCCTTCAGGGGATTAGGGGTTTACAAATTAATTTTCCTTAGTCCAATACATTGTTTTTCCAAGTGCAGGAATCCCGATATATCCGCGAACTTTCAGTTTCGTAGGCGATTCGAAATTCAACTTGCATTTGTAGGTTTTACCTTCTTCGGGGTCATAGATTGTCCCTCCGCTCCACAGATTGTTTTTTTCGTCGTAAGTAAAATCTTTTAACAAAACAACATGATCGGATTTCACTTTCCGTAACTCCGGATTAGGGTTTTTCTCATCGTATTTGGGAGTACCGTCAGGATGATTGGGATATTTAAGCCAAAAAATCTTCCCCTCGTATTTTCCATCGGAATTTTTATAGATTTGGATACGGGATTCGGATTTTGTATCTTCTTTAATGACGTAATAATTGCCAATCAATTTGTCGGCGTTTGACTGTGAAAATGCTTGCAAGCTCGTCAATAAGCTCACAAGCATCATAAAAAGAATATTTTTATAATTCATAACTCATAATTATAATTAATATCCCCGTATTGCTTTAATTCCAGGCAATACCTTTCCTTCGATAAACTCCAGCAAAGCGCCGCCGCCTGTAGATACGTACGACATTTTGTCGGCAATATCGAATTTATTGACGCAAGCCACAGAATCTCCGCCGCCTACTAACGAGAACGCTCCCTTTTCGGTTGCTCTGACGATTGCTTCGCCGATTGCCAGCGATCCGTGCGTGAAATTTTCAAATTCGAAAACGCCGGCAGGTCCATTCCAAAGAATCGTTTTAGAGTTTTCTATGACTTTAGCAAATATTTTTTCAGTTTCCGGACCAATATCCAATCCTTCCCAATGGTCGGGAATCGCATCAATCGGAACAAACTGGGTATTGGCATCGTTACTGAAGCTGTCGGCAGCTTTGGCGTCAACGGCTAAAACAATATTGATATCATGTTCGTGCGCTTTTTCAAGCAGAGTTAGCGCTAAATCCAATTTATCATCTTCGCAGATAGAGTCTCCGATATTTCCGCCTAACGCTTTGGTAAACGTGAAAGTCATTCCGCCGGTGATAATCAGATTATCCACTTTGGTCAATAGATTTTCGATGACGTCTATTTTGGAAGAAACTTTCGAGCCGCCCATGATGGCAGTGAAAGGACGAGCGGTATCTTTCATCACTCTTTCAACTGCGTCGATTTCATTTTGCATCAAATATCCGAACAATTTGTGGTCGCTGTCGAAATAATCGGCAATGATAGCGGTGGAAGCGTGCGCACGGTGAGCCGTTCCAAAAGCGTCGTTCACATAAACCGTTGCATAGGAAGCCAATTGTTTAGCCATTTCTTTCTGGTTGGCTTTTTCTGCTTTTTTAGCGGCTGCGATGGCTTCTTCGCTTGCATCGGCGGCTAAATCGCGGGGTTTACCTTCTTCGGCGGCATAAAAGCGAAGGTTTTCCAACAGCAAGGCTTGTCCGGGTTTCAATGCGGCAGATTTTTCAATCGCTTCCTTTCCCAGACAATCGTTGGCAAAATCAACCGGAACGCCTAATAATTCGGAGATTCGACCTAAAATATGCTTCAAGGAATATTTTGGATTTACTCCTGTGGGACGTCCCAAGTGAGAACCGATAATGGCGCATCCTCCATCGGATAGAATTTTCTTCAATGTGGGAATGGCAGCGCTAATACGAGTATCGTCCGTGATATTGAAATTTTCATCCAAAGGTACGTTGAAGTCAACGCGGATAAAGACTTTTTGTCCCGAAAAATTAAATTTGTCTATTGTTTGCATGTTTAACTAATTATAAATTAAAAATTATGAATTATTCTGTCATCCTGCGCTTGACGCGGGATCCCCTGATAAAAAGGGATTGCGGGTCAAGCCCGCAATGACAGGGAGTTTAATGTTTTTTTTCAAATTCCTGCATGGTCTCAATCAAAGCTACGACAGCTTCTTTAGGCAAAGCGTTATAGGTTGAAGCGCGGAATCCGCCAACGGAACGGTGCCCTTTGATTCCTACCATTCCCTGTGAAGCGGCGAATTGATAAAATTCGCTTTCCAGTTCCTGATATTCTTCTTTCATCACGAAGCAAATGTTCATCAACGAACGGTCTTCGACAGCGGCTGTCCCTTTGAACAATTTGTTCCGGTCGATTTCGGCATAAAGCAAATCCGCCTTTTCTTTGTTTCGTTTGTACATTTCATTAACGCCTCCCAAGGCTTTCACCCATTTTAAGGTTTGCAGGACAGCGTAAATCGATACTACCGGAGGAGTGTTGAACAGCGAATTTTCTTTAATGTGGGTGCGATAATCCAACATGGTCGGAATCGCCCGGGTAACTTTTCCCAACAGCTCGTCTTTTACTATTATAACCGTTACGCCGGCTGGACCCAGATTCTTTTGAGCGCCTCCATAAATCAATCCGTATTTGCCGACATCAACCGGTCGGGAGAGAATGTCGGACGACATATCGGCGACCATGGGCGCCGGAGAATTGAGGTCGACGTGAAGTTCCGTTCCAAAAATCGTATTATTAGTGGTAATATGAAAATAATCGGCATCCGCCGGAATAGTGAAGTTTTTGGGGATATACGTATAATTGGCTTCTTTAGAAGAAGCGACTTCAACAACTTCTCCAAAAAGTTTGGCTTCTTTTTGCGCTTTACTCGCCCAAGTTCCCGTATTCAGGTAAGCTGCTTTCTTTTCCAACAAATTAAAAGGAACCATGCAAAATTGCATACTTGCTCCTCCACCAAGAAATATAACGGAATATCCGTCGGGAATTTGCAGCAGTTCTTTGAACAAAGCGACGGCTTCATTCACTACCGCTTCAAAATCTTTAGAACGATGACTTACTTCCATCAGTCCGATGCCTGAGCCGGCAAAATCTTCAATTGCCTTAATCGTATTTTCCACTGTTTCTTTGGGTAAAATGGAAGGACCCGCATTGAAATTATACTTTTTCATGTCTGTTAATTATAAAAATGAATCATTTTTGAATCCACGAAGGTACGGTTTTTTTTTGAATTTAGCAAAAGATGCGTTTAGGATGCCGAATTTCTGCGCTTAGGTTCATTTTTTAACTTTTACAGATATACGCTTTTTGATTTTTCTCCGTTATTATCTATAAATTAGCTAACAAAAAGAAGATATGTTGGATTATATTAAAGGAGAAATTGTTGAATTAACCCCCGCTTCAGTGGTGGTTGAAACCGGAGGTTTGGGGTATATCGCTAACATTTCACTGAATACATACAGCGCTCTCAATGGATTGAAATCGTGTAAATTATACATCTTTGAGTCCATTCGGGAAGACGCATATCAACTGTTCGGTTTTATAGAAAAACGTGAACGGGATTTATTCCTGCATTTGATCTCCGTTTCCGGTGTCGGAGCAAATACCGCCCGGATGGTGCTTTCCTCTATTGCGGTCTACGAATTGGAAGGAATCATCGCCTCGGGCAATGCGAATGCTTTGAAAACCGTGAAAGGCATTGGCAATAAAACGGCGGAACGCATCATCATCGATTTGAAAGATAAAATCAGAGTGAATAAAGATTCCGCTTCTCCGCTGATTCCGTCAGGCGCTTCGGGTGAAGCGGCAAAAGAAGCCATAGCTGCATTGACAATGTTAGGATTTAATCTTTTAGCTTCTCAAAAAGTAGTCGCCAAAATCGAGAACGAACATCCGGCATTTACAGTTGAAGAAATAATCAAAAATGCACTAAAAATGCTTTGATGAAATTCCGTAAAAAAAACATACTGCCGATTGGGTTAGTTTTTTTATTAACCGGAGGTCCCTATGGTTTGGATGCTCCCGCCGGTAATATTAACCTTTCCGGAGAAACGTCTTTTTTGCAAAGTTCGCAGCCGGCTGCCGCCAAAGACACGGTTGCCGTCAGAGATACGGTTCCTCTCAAATTTCCCGTTGCAAAGATAGTTCCGCAAAAATATAGCGAACTTGATACAATCTATCCGATTGATTTGAAAACGCCTAAAACCTTTATGCCTGATTTTCAATACAATCCGTTAACAAACCGGTATGAGTTGCGTTCAAAAATCGGCGACATGGACATCTCCACTCCCTTGTCGCTCACACCGGAAGAATACTACTGGTATAGTTTGAAAAAAAGTATGGATGCTTATTACTTGGACAAGTATTCGGAAGAATTTCTAAGAAAGGATTCCACTAAAAGTAAAGATGCGCTTTCCATGTTTGATTTCAAATTTGATTTGGGTCCGGCGGATAAAATTTTTGGACCGGGCGGCGTTCAATTGAAAGCGTCGGGAAGTATAACCGCAAAAATAGGATTTACCCGAACTTCAACGCAAAACCCGACTTTAAGCGCGCGGCAAAGAAATCGGACTGCTTTTGATTTTGATACGCAAATTCAGACGAAGATTGACGCTTCGGTCGGCGATAAACTGAATTATTCGATGAACTACAATACCCAATCGACTTTCGATTTCGATACGAAAAAACTCAAATTAGCTTATGCGGGTAAAGAAGATGAAATCGTCAAAGTGCTGGAAGCCGGTAATGTGAGCATGAACACGACCAACTCGTTGATTCGCGGCGGCGCTGCTCTTTTTGGTATTAAGACGGAATTACAATTCGGCAAACTTACGGTTGACGCTATTTTTTCGCAACAAGAATCGCAGTCCCAAACCACCTCGTCCAACGGGAACGTTCAAACGACTCCTTTTCAGATTACAGCCGATAATTACGACGAAAATACGCATTACTTGCTGGGATATTATTTTTTCGACAACTACGATGGCGCATTGAGTACTCTGCCTTTTATTAAGTCGGGCGTAAATATCGACCGCATTGAAGTTTGGATGACCAACGGGCGGGCTGATTTCAGCCAGGCGCGGAACATTGTCGCTTTTGCCGATTTGGGAGAGCATACGCGTATTTATAATACTGCCTTTACGCAATCTACCGGTTCCAACGTTAATCCGTCTAATCAGTCCAATAATTTATATTCAAAACTTGTCAATAATTATCCCGGAGCGAGAAACATCAGTCAAGTTACCCAAGTATTGGGCACAACCCCCTTAGTAGGAGGCGACGATTACGAAAAAATAGAAAGCGCGCGGAAATTAGATCCTTCGGAATACATTCTCAATTCGCAATTGGGTTATATTTCATTGCAGGTTCCCTTACAAGCCGACGAAGTGTTAGGAGTTGCTTATTCTTATACCTACAATGGAACCACTTATCAAGTCGGCGAATTTTCGACCGATAATCCGACAAACACCACCGATAACTTGTATGTTAAACTAATAAAAGGAACGACAGTTTCTCCGTCTTCTCCTACATGGCGGTTAATGATGAAAAATGTTTATTCCATAACGAACGGACAAACGCTGGATAATGATCAATTCCGTCTCAATATCAAATATCAGAACGATACGACCGGCGTTGCCGTCAATTACATCACGGAAGGCGCTATTGCCAACCAGCTTTTATTGCGCGTAATGAATTTAGACCGCCTCGATTCAAAACAGGAACCGCATCCCGATGGATTCTTCGACTTTGTTGAAGGTCAAACCGTTTACTCGCAAACAGGGAAAATAATTTTCCCTGAACTTGAACCTTTCGGTTCATTTCTACGTGGAAAAATCAAAAACGATTCCATTGCCGACAAATATGCTTTTCAGGAATTGTATGATTCCACGTTAACTGTCGCCCGTCAAATCGCCTCAAAAAACAAATTCATCCTTGACGGTCAATACAAAGGCTCTAATAGTTCAAATATTAATTTAGGAGGATATAA
>Ga0123354_10016390_pt1 | contig 11613 bp, 6 predicted proteins | sample TergutLab28metaG_2_FD_97872 | JGI IMG/M metagenome (GOLD analysis project Ga0123354, IMG submission 97872) | Labiotermes labralis P4 segment gut microbial communities from Petit-Saut dam, French Guiana - Lab288 P4 | ecosystem: Host-associated > Arthropoda: Insects > Digestive system > Gut ... | reverse complement strand
ATTTTTGTGGCCTGCTGGGGGTTAGGGTATGGCGTCCCCCCGGGGGGGGATTAAAACCAAAATGCCAGGGATAGGGTTGTGGCCAGAGGGGGTCCGCCCCAAAAGGGGGGGGGGGGGGTACTACCCCAGCTGCATGCAGGCCTCATCGGTCAGGGCAGCCAACAGCAGCCAAGACACACAGCAGGCAGGCAACGTAACAGGTGACCACACCGTTCGGTTGTGATCTGATACAGACTGAGACACGAACTTCGGACTGCTAGAATATTCAAACGACTCCTCTTCCGACTTATTGCGTAATTAATGACACCACTATTCTGAACCACCCTATAACGTTAGGTGCACCAAGAACTCTTTGATCAAAACGTGACTTACACTCAATCCTCATCACAAACTCACAACCTCACGATACAATCGGGAAGTTCTGCCGACCGTACTAATAAGTACGGCTAACTCAGTGTCCACTGTGCCTGGAATGCCCTTCAGAATACCAACAGCACCGCTCGGAATGACTGTGAAGTTGTTTTACTACATACACAGCTTCAATGTGGACGGGCCGACTGCTCTCAGTGCACGAGTGGAACACTCTTGGGAACGAATGGGGAGTGACAGGGGGCTCTAGGTAATGCGATACTCGCCCCTCGCTGTTAGCCATACACATGCAATTATTTAGGGTAAAAACGACGGGCGTGGAATTAGGAAATGCTGGATTGCATTCCCTGCTGTTACTGCACTGCCGTGAAGTGAGGACAGGGCAACAAGGGGGTCGGGTAACTACGCGTACAAAATATTACCCTAAAGTTACTTAGCCCAACCTAATACCTGGCCAAACCATCAGGGTTCACAACCTGTGGTGGCAGTAACAAGTGACAGAATACGTGGGTCACACGCCAGTCCACGTGGGATTTGTGGTGGACAAAATGACCTTGAGATTTTTTTTTTCTGTATTCCCCAGTCCCTATCATCTCACCAATTCTGCGAACTCACTGACGCATCACCGAAGCTACCGCCCAATGGACAGCTGCATGAAGGAATACGATAAAGTGGACTTTGTCCTCCTCAACAAGATGTGCAGCTACACCCGTTGCACAGAAGGACTTCCTGTCCCTGACGAAACTCTGACCTGGAAGCCCTTCCCGAACCCAGCTACAGGCTACAGCACTTGGTTAAAACGACAGAACTAATGGCCTGCCTGCCGCCTATCTGAAGAACCAGCACCATTCCAAAGTGTCTACCACTTTCGAACCAAAATCTGTCAAACCTTCCACGAAACTGTTGGCTACAGAACTAAAAAGTCAGAGCGCAGTTCCGCAATTCACTCCTGACACAGTCAGTTCCACACACTGCACATCGCCTCGAACTACAGCCATGTTCTCCGTTTTAATATTATACCACGACTGCCATATATTCTCAGCCTCTAACAGAAATGAGTACTAGGAATATTTTCTGGGGGGTAAAGGCGGCCGGTGCGTAGGGCTGACAACCTTATCACTTTCATGTGCAGACTGTCTTGAAATCTGGGAGCCTCAACCTCCTGGAAACCTCAGAGCCTGTCCAGGCCTGTAATGGGACTGCTTTACCTTTTACTGCCATATCAACAATATAGTTCACTTCTGATTGCTTATTCAACGTGGGTTTTGCTATATTATATTGGAATAACTCCCCTCCCCCTAAAAACTCTTATGAATACACGAGTTCAAAATATAAAACCTACAGTTTCAGTAACAGCATACACACGCTCAAAACATGTTGCAACATGTTAGGGGCTGTAGAATTGCTGATAGGCACTACAAAAATAAGAGAAGTGAGACACAGGATAAACAGGATAAACACGCTGTCGCATTCAGAGGGGAGCTGATGAGATTGCATGACTCTGGAAAGGGAGCATAATGTACAGTAATACGCCCCCCCCCGGAACATCCCGTTTTGGGGCGGGGGAGGATGCTGTTACTGCCCGATAGATGTACACTAATTGACAGGGGGTGCTTCACACCAGGGTCATTCGTTTTATAACAAAGGGTGGTGCTGTAAATATGATAGGTACACGTGCTCTCTCGTCCCCATCAACAATGGGGTGGAGAGGTCCATAATGCTCTTTTTGAAGCTGGTGGTGAGTGTTTTCTGATGGAAGGGCAATTCAATAGAAAATACAGTAGCACAAGTGGTTCAGCAGAGCAGTCCGTCCCCTTGCAGTTTGTTCCCAGTGACAACAAACATATCACTTGCATTCACGGCACACCAGGCCGCTTCGATCTTGAGAACCAGGGGGCCACAAGACGGCACAGTGTCTTCCCAAGCACTTGACAATTACCGTAACTGATCAACAAACCACACACTTCTACGCAAACCCATGGATCAGCAAGGCGTTCACAGACGCCTGCCGATGGACCAGAATACAGACCACGGAATTTAGCTGACGCCGTAGAACAAGGCGTTATGGCCCTGTGAGGGTGAGGGGGGGGGTAGAGGTACAACTCTAAGCTTTCTTTAACCTCGGCGCTAGATGGGGTGGGTGGTCAGCGCCACGCGTCGGCCGTTTTACGCCCGAGAGACCCGGTACTCATTGTACATGAGGCTGGGTTGGGCCCCAGGGCCGGTCTGTACGGGTGCGGATAATCTCGCACCACCGGGATTCGATCCCCGAAGCGTCCGGCCCGTGGCGAGTCGCTGTACCGACTGAACTATCCCGAAACAAGCACACTTGTCGACGCATCTGAAGTACGAGGCAGCCACTCTACCCATAACCATTCTTGAGGCTACTCGATTTAAGGCGGTGGATGCTTCTTCAGTTTGTCCCCCTCTCGGTTTATCTTCGTGTGATCGTTCTAACAGGCAAGTTAGGCGAAGAGTATCAGTCAATAACGCTACTCAAGTTTCGTGTACCACTTAGTACTTCTTACAATTGAAATTCTGAAGGACTGCTAACAACGACGTTTCGAAGGCCTAAGGCCTGCCATCCACATGCACGTACCCAGTGTTACGTCCAAAACAGTCGCTATAATTAAGCACGTCCTTTGCCACGCACAACGCGGCTATCAGACTCGTAAAATCGACGACAGCAACCTCCGTTCTTGACAGAGATTCACTTCAGGACTCCACTGCGTCCCCAGCAACAAACTGCACAAGGCTGTTTACAGTAGGTCACCTGTGTGCAGCTGGATGGCAGAAGCAAGCATGTCCATCTCCATATCAGCCAATCAAAAAGGTATGACACCGTCACGTGATAATATCGAACAAAGAAGGAGTTATAACACCCTACTTCGGTAGGGCTAAACCTTGTATTTTACCTTGGCTGCTTCCTGTTCAAAAGAAGACTAAAACGTTCTGTCCAATGTCACGTATTGGCCTAGGCACCGCCAGGCCGGCACCCCAGCGATAAATATCCAGTCAACACCTGGCACCGCTCCGATTTTTGTCAAAATGTTCCACTGCAGTGTTATTTGGTAGCAACGGTAATTCACATACAGTCTTTACGTAGTCAGATGTGTGTACACATACACATTGTGCACAATATGGACAGGATTGTCGGGCAAAAAAATAAGAAATAAAAATTTGCGACAGCTGTCAATGCCCCTTTTCGCGCACCATTTTCAGCACGCGTGCCACAGGTGCGCCAGCCCTGGCCTGTACCAATCATAAAGCACAAAACACTAAAAGCGATCAAACAGGAGACACAAACACAGATGTGGCAACACAGTAACACACTCTAGTGGAACACCACTGTGTATATTCTGGTAGACATGTCAGAACATTTCGTGGGAAGCAGGTGCTTCCATCTTCATGGCATGAGAGTGGTTTCAACTGGCTCAGGCAATGATGCAATGGCGGGATATGTAAACATGGTACAGGCGTTTCGGATTCCAAAATGGCGGACGTCTTGACAAGCTATGCGACCAGTAGTTTCTTACACAGGACTCGCTGCATGCTGTTGTTTAGCGTCGAAAGAACAACCCGAGCTTCTCGCTTTACATTCAAGGCCTCAAACGGCCAGCCACTTCGCTGTCAACTTGAGAGCACTCCACAAGCTACCTGCCCACCAAAAATGCGGACAGCCACAGCAATCGCTCGTAACGAGAGCAGCAGCGGCTTAGTGACAAGGGCTCCACTGCGAGATTACATCAGGGAATGTCTGTGGGGTGGCGAACGAGCAGCACCACTCTCGTGCAGAAAGGGCTCAAGTAACATGCAGACAGTGACAAAACTTGTCTGCACATCCAGAAAATACTCAACAAGCCGCCAAGACCACACGGAGTCACGACTCACAAGGTCACATATCTTCACCACCGAATGTAAACTTGGAGGTCAAGGTTACATGAAAGCACACAGGAGTGGAGGAACAGCTCCACTCATTTCTCATATCAGCGCTAGAGGAGGTGGGTGGGCAACGCCACGCTCCGGCCGCTTTACCCTTTGCAAAGAGCCCCGACACCCTGAGGTTGGCTGGGCACCCAGGGAGTGTCTGTACGCCAGTGGGGAACAGAAAATCAGTTTCCCCCACTGGGGTTCCAATCCCGAGCTGTCCAGCCAGCACGTAACAAGTTGCTGTACCGACTGCGCTGTCCTATTGCTCTCAAAATCTAATATAAAAACTATTTACTACTCATCCTGAGCAGTCTAATTAGATCTCTGGCCCCTTCAGACATGGAAGCAGCCTGCTGCGGAATATGTGCTGCCCCCACATAGCGACTGCTTCCTCCGCCACCTCCGGAATCAGGAACTTGGCACGCCGATTACACCGCGCGTGTCTCCTACCAAACACGACCGTGCAGAGACAAACCGCCAGTACTTACATACAGAGGCTGACTGGGCGGTTTGAGTCAGAAACCTTTCCATTATGCGTTCTGGCAGACGTGGTCAAGGCATGTCAATGGAAGTTCGCAGAACTTAAACTTTTACTTTTAGCAAATAACTTAAAAGAACGTAACCAGTGGTCAAACTTAAGCAATCAGGTGGATGAGATGGGCGGGACATGCAGCAGGCACGGGACTGATCAATTACGTGCGTACACCAGTTCGACTGGAGAACCTGCAGAGAAGACCTACATGTGGATGGCAACATAATATTAAAATAGATCTTAAAGTAACGGAATAAGAAGTTGTGGGCTGCACCCATCTGGCTGAAGATAAGTAGGCTATCTGTCGCGGGCTCTGGTGAAGGAAGGGCGAGAAATAAGCGACCGACGGCTTCAACTTGTTCCCTGAGGTCAAGGAGAACATTTACAGCCGTACAAATAAGCACGCAGTACTGCGCGGTTTGTACAGTACCGGTGACGTGTGGGGCAGTAAGATAGGCCGTTAGGAAAACAGAAAGTAGCACACAATTTTCGTGAGGAAGCCCACTGGCAAGCACTCACTTCGAAAACCGCCAAACAGACGACGACGGCGAGTCTGACGTGTCTTATGGGGGTCGGCTGTGAGCAAGATGTGACAGCAAGTTGCTCAGAATTTCGCCGAACAGCAGACTGGGGTTCAGTCACGTTGTGTCTGCATTCAACCGCAGGGGATCTGATGTTCAGCACAGCGTTGTTGCTCCAACAACAGTTGCACTACAGCACATGCCACAAGATATGCAGCCACGTACTGACTCCTAAAAACTTAAGGCGACAAACAGCTGGGTTGTACGACACTCGCAGTATCGACGGCGTCGAGACTGAGAATCGAAAGCGACACGAAGAAAGATAAACGCACATGCAGCAGATAGCCTCGCACTGAAGTGTAGCCCTTCGTATACGAACTGTCACACACAGTGGAGGTCATTGTTTCAAGCCGCACAACTGCAGCCAAGAAACTGACCGCGTGCGTCACAGGTTATGGTCAGCAACACAGCAACATTTTGTTTATGGTTATGAACTATAAACACTTCCATGTAACTTACATCATATTACATCTGAACATAGGCTGAGGATGTCTGAGAATAGGGTACTGGGGAGAATATTAGGCCTAAGAGGGACGAGGTAACACGGGAGTGGAGAAAACTACATAATGAGGAGCTTAATGATCTGTATTGCTCACCCAATATTGTTTGGGTAATAAAATGAAGAATGAGATGGGCGGGGCATGTAACGCGTATGGGGGAGAGGAGACGTGTATATAGGTTTTGGTGGGGAAAACTGAGGAAAACCCAGGCGTGGATGGGGGGTTATTATTAAGATAGATCTTCAGGAAGTGGAATGGACGGGCATGTACTCGATTGATCTGGCTCAGGATGAGGACAGGTGGCGGGCTCTTATAAATCCGGTATTGAATCTTCGGGTTCCACAAAATGCGGGAAATTAGTTGACTAGCTGAAGACCTGTTAGCTTCTTAGGAAGGACTCTACTCCATTGGGTGAGTGTGTCAGCAAGTAAGTAAATAAGTAAGTAAGTCAGTAAGTAAGTACATATTCCATCTGTGCACGCTACTGCCAACGGGCACCCAATTATCTAAACATACCGTAAAGTCTGACCCCCTGAAATGCGCATTTCTACACCAGGCAGTCTGGGGCGAGAGATGTCACTGTTGCAATGTGCACGTAACAGCAGTCACCTGTGGGTCGCAATCCTAGGGTTGTAATCCTCTAAAGCCCTCTCAGCGAGACTCATCACTTCTCGAGTTACTAAGCACGTGGCAGGGTCTGGCGTCTTTTTCGGCAGTATTATCCTTAGCATTAGCAGCCTGTCAGTATAAGCGACATACACCATTATCTGTGTATTGGTAACATTTTCTGTCTCCCGAGTTATTGTAACTTCCCGTTACAACCACATCGTGTCTAGGTCCCTCCATCAGGTCTGCGAGGCACCCGGATGTGCCATTTCTTTCCAAAACGTGATGCAGAATTTAGAGTGCCACCAACACGAGGTCCGTTACAAATTCGTAACGTCCCGAACTATCGGATATCACAACATTTCCTACACTGCAAAATACGCTCATGCAGGCATACTTTGTCCAGTTCTGAAAACAACCCAACACAACTCGAATAATGAAAAAGGTATTTAATGATACTTATTCTGTGCAATGTGCTGGCAATCATTCATATACACATACACCAACACACGCACACAACAAAACAGTACACATGAACCCTGCCACATGTTTCAAAGATAAATCGCCATCCTAAGGGAGACGTAAATACAGACGGATATACACTACCCGCACACAAATTTAGCACGTAAATTTATGTACTTTTAACACTGCACACGTAAAACTGGTGTATTAAGATTATGTATCTACCAGCCGATTTCCATCTATCGTTGAAACATGTAGTAAGGCTCATATTTTTGGATACATTGTAATTTTATCGTGTACATGTGTTGGTATAAATACATGACTGGCAGTAACAGGATAGTTAGAGACATACTGGGCCTAATCAGTAGGTGCTGGCAATACCGTACTGCTGGGGAGACCTTCACTCTTCTGCACTGATACCTGATGACATGGCATACATCGACTCTGCTATATCTAAAACCCCAGCCGTGGTAAAGTGGCTACCATTGCTACATCGTATTGGAGATGTATCGAGTTCGAGCCCCGCCCGAAGAATTCCCATAAAGTTGCCGGGGTACAGCGACATCCGGCATTGCAGTCGTACCGAGTTCTTAGTATCTCCAAGGTAAGTCGATATCCTGAGAACCAGGTAAAGCCTCTTGACCCTATGTCAGGCAACGTACTACAATGTAACATCGAGGCGCGTTTGCGTAACGACTGTTGTCGCAGACAAGCAGGAAGTACAGTAGTGCCCCCGTATTCACTGATTCAGCATCCGCGATTTACCGTGGCCCGAAAAAAAGAAATGGAAAATTAAAGAAATAAACGGTTCATTAGTTTCAAAACGCGCGCCAAGCGAGAACAGGCCGTAACATGGTGAAATCCAGCAGCCGAAACGCGCCCAGTACTTGGTTCATCTTACTTTGTCCCCGTACCCACGCTTCCCCACAAACTTGCCACCATTCTGCTTCTACCGTTCTTGCTGTTCGAATTAGTTGCCGCGTTATCGCAGTGTTTGTGTTCAGAAAGCAACAAGAATAATGGAGAAGTCGGTGAATACCCACAATAGGCTAAGATATTTTTAACAAATAAAATGTTCTTATTACATGTTACGTACCAGTACGAACTATGATTTTCATTGTAAAATGTGTAACAATAAAATGTTTTTTCATCGCTTATGCAGCGCTTTAATGGAAAAGCATTATTTTTATTGTTTTGTCATCCCTTGAAACTGTACATGATGCTGTACAGTACAGATACTGTATTTTTTCATTGCTCTATCGTCTCTTGAGGATCAGGATAAAACGTCCGAATCCCTTTCACACGTACGAGGCAGAGAGACAGAGAGAGAGAGAGAGAGCGAGGGAGAGAAAAAGTACACTGTAAATGTGCAGTGTAGTGTAGAGTACAATTTTATTCTTACGTTATTAATGGTGGTGGCAATGTCTTACTGTGCGTAATTTATCAATTAAACTTTACCGTATTTACGCATGCTACACGAATATCATGTTATATCACGTTATATATAGAGTTCGGTATTATCCGCGGTTTAACGTAACCGCGGTAGGTCTTGAAACGTATTACCCGTGGATATGGGGACACTACTGTATTACATATTCTGAATGTGTGTCTGTAGCTTGTAGTTGTCCAGCACGCGAAGCGCTTACACCGTATTCTGTCAAGCCTGGCCTGCCCCCTTCTACAGTATTTTCACACATTATCTTACAAACGGCACGATTTTCGGGAAAAAAGTTATTGAGCACAAATTTTGTGTTTTGATTTTCCTTACAACTTTCTCTGGAACAGTTCTCACTATAAGAATTCAGCAAAAGGTAATCATAAATGCACAATGGTCTTCACGTAAAGCACAGGTTATTCTTGTCAGACTGGAATAAAACTTGAAATTCCTCGGCAGATTTTCGAAAAATACCAAATTTAATGAAAATCCTTCCAGTGGAAGCGGAGTAATTCCATACGGACGGAGGGACGGAGAGAGACATGATGAGCTAATGTCGCCTTTCATAATTTTGCAAAGGCGCCTGAATTGTGGGAAGGGTATTTATGAGAATCAGAAACTGTCTGGAACCGTTCAGCCATTGAGAGACCCCGTAACACGCCCCCGGGGTTCCGTTCACGAGAACCGGACCGGAAATGGAAGGACACATTACGTCGACACCGTCCCTGCAGTGGGTGAACGGGCAGACAGCTAGCGCTGCGACTACGGGAACACCGGCACGTCTTTCAAGTTGTCTTCTGTACAAACCTACAATGGGCGAACAGCCATATGATGGTCACGGAATGGATTCGAAAGGCGGGATTGCGCTAACTGCAACAAACAGCACGTCTATGAAATACAGGCTATCGTGGCACACGGTACGTTTGACATATCCGACCAGCACGGAGCTGTACAGATAACAAGGAAGGCAGACAGCATTTGATTGGTTCATCCTTTCAATTCATTTCATTTGTATACAACTACGGCCCTGGCGGTAGGCGGGCAACATAACACAACACGTTAATCCGCGGTTTATTCCGAATCACTTGGGTTCGGTTCCTGGTTTGCTCTCGAGTCTTTATATTCGGCAGCATTAAGAACCACAGAGAAATCAAGGTTCAATTCTGGTCAGAGGCAAGACACCCAGGCTGCTGCAGTGCCCAATCGGCCTACTGGGTGGGTACGGGGGGGGAGGGGGCTTTCCCCGACGTTACGTGAAAGTGACCTCTCACCACCATCTGGTGACAAGTTTCAGAATGCATGGCGCTGTACCTCCACTCTACTGTTTGCCTTCGTGTCGTAGTGTTTCTTAAAACACAGGGACCATTTCGCCTATCCACTCAGTTTTACCTTTAGGTATCCACAGTGTCGTTAGCACTTTTTTGATTATTTTTCGTCCATAAAACATGATATGTCGTGTGTGCGTGTGTGTGTGTGTGTGTGAAGGCAACTGACTGACGCATGGTGTCCACCGATTCAGATTAGCTCTTTATCGGCCTCACCTCATCAGATGCCTACCTGCCGCTTCACTTGAGGACAAATAGATCCACCTTCCGAAACATCCCGTTATTTGCATAAGCAAAGATTTTTCTCAGCCTCTCCCAGCATACGCCTATAGCTGTACAATACTTGTAACGACAAACCACATTAAAATAACCAGTTAAATCAGAACTAAAACTGTCAGTATTTCCTACTCATTACAGCGTGTTGCGGCCGACTGAGATATTTTAAGGTAAATATAAAATAAATAACTGTTCGGGAAGTTAACTGCAACATTAATATTAAACATCTTCCCTTCACAACCCTTATCTGGCGCCGAGGACTGTACAGATTAAAAGCGCTGTTATAATCCCATATCATGCAATAACGAAAAGCAACCTTTGTAGACACTCTACAGACAGGTTGTGTGGCTAGTCTAAATACGGAGCTTCACTGCCTAGCGAATCTCTAGTCAGAACGCCGCTTTGTATTAATTCTTACACAAAAGCCAGCTTAATTCTGGTACATCTCGTGCCAGTACAGGCCTAGTGACTGCCTGTGGGCTGCAACGCCAGTATTCGATTCTCGGCCGGGGCTCTTCTGTTCACTTCAACCAAGGAAAGAACGCCGGTACCCACTGTGTCGACGTGAACCAACAGCACGCTCGACGACCAAGTACTCGCAGAAGGTCAATAAAACAGAATTCCACTTACTCCGATTAAATGGGATGGCGAGCCATCCGGATATGCAGAAATTACGGAAAATTGGATTTTCTTTGAAAATAGGCTACACTGTCAGTTTGAAGTTCTACTGTTACTATTTACAGTATGTACCTGCGTCTAAACCTTTCGACCATGCCTGATTTTTAAGTTCTATAAGCCATAACACTGTACCGCACTTGAACCAATAACCGTAATTTCAAGACTTTTTTTTTAGCGCGACTACCCCCGTGGGCCAGGGCCTCCTCATTCACGAGGGTTTCTAGATCACACTCGACACACCACAGTCGGTAGGACTCCTCTGGACGAGTGATCAGCCCGTCGCAGAGACCTCTACCAGACAACACACAACACTCACGACAGACATCCATGCTCCCCGTGGGATTCGAACCCACAATCTCAGCAGGCGAACGGCTGCAAACATACGCTCTTTAACCTACGCTAAGGCGTAGGTTTGCGACCGCGCGGCCATAAGGACCAGCTCAAGGCAAATTAGTTTTGTAGAATTCTCGACAAATCTGCCCACAGAGCCGAGCCGATCCGGATAACCAGCGACCGGATAAGGGGAGTTCTATTGTACAAAATATAACTGCCATAGTTCGGTGATGTCGGAGCTCAAAAATGAAGACAGATGTGCAGACACATTTCACGAACGCAAATTACCGCAACGAAAAGTTTCTGTCGCCACTGGAGGACGCGTTCTCTGTGCGTGAACCCGACATGGCTGTGGCGGATCATACTGTGTTGTCCTGACGGTAATCGTATTTATGATGCAGCACTCCGTACGCGCTAATTCAGTAAGCGCGCTGTTGTAATCCAATTGCTCGTCTCACACTGGGGGGGGGGGGGGGGGGGTCCCAGGCTACAAACCGCCACACGAAACAAAACAAAGGGGACGTTTCCGTCATAGACACGAATGCCTCCCGAACAAACGCCCCCACCCTCTCTATAATACGTATAT
>Ga0123354_10016389_pt1 | contig 11614 bp, 5 predicted proteins | sample TergutLab28metaG_2_FD_97872 | JGI IMG/M metagenome (GOLD analysis project Ga0123354, IMG submission 97872) | Labiotermes labralis P4 segment gut microbial communities from Petit-Saut dam, French Guiana - Lab288 P4 | ecosystem: Host-associated > Arthropoda: Insects > Digestive system > Gut ... | reverse complement strand
CTACGAGAAAAATCCCTGATATAAGAATACAGCAAGATACATTTTACTACCGTTTTGATTGCACAAAATTTAAATAATTTACTAAAAACGTAGCTATTTCTATCGTAAGGTTCGTCATCCCCGTTGTGTTTATAATAAACTAGATTGGAGTGTATATACCTGTCTAACACAACTATATGATGGTAGAGATATGTATATAATTCATTACATGTAGTTGTTCTTTGTGTAATAAATTATATACATATTTATACCATCATAATTGTGTTTGACAAGTACATACACTCCAATATAGCCATTTCAACTTTGTAAAATACTTGTAAAAATATTTAATGTGATGACAACGCATTGTGTAGGAAAATGTAATACAACACTTTCGTTATTTTTATACGTTTTAAAATATACTTCAATGTGTCGTATTGGCGGAAGGCAATAAGTAATAAAATTACTTTCTCTGTATTCCAATATACCTCCACGCTGAGGAGGCGAAGAAAAACTGAACTTTATATTTAATGACACGTTTATACTATATTCCGCAAGACAGATGCTTACAAACACATAATGTAAACATAATATTTATGTTTATTTTACTATATTCCATTTAAACTACTCAGTTTAATTTTAAAAATATTTCATCTTCTTCTTCCACCTGCACTACAGCCCAATGTGGGCTTTGGCCTGTCGAACAATGTCCTTCCATTTTTTCCTATCTGCCACAAACTCTCTCCATCTTCTCACTCCCAGCACTTGAAGATCTCTTTCTACTTCGTCTTTCCATCTTTTCCTGGGTTTTCCCCTTCTTTTCGTCCCTTCCAGTTCTCGAGTGAAGATCTTTTTGGGCATCCTATCCTCCTCCATTCACTCTAGGCGACCTAACCAGCTTATCCTTTGCCCTTTAATTCATTTTACTATATTTTCTCCTTTGCTCACATCTTCTAGTTCTCGATTCGTCCGACTTTTCCATTCCCCGTTTTCATATTTAGGACCAAATATTCTTCTAAATATTTTCCTTTCAAAAAATAGCAAAGCTTGGTCTTCTTTCTTCGTCAATGTCCATGATTCCGCTCCATACGACAATACCGGTCTTATTAGTGTCTTATATAATATAATTTTAGTAGCTCTGGATAAAAGTGGACTCCTGAAGGGACTTAGAGCAGCAAAATAAGTTCTATTGCCGACCAAAATAAGACTTTGTATTTCTTTTTCCACGCTATTATCAAATTGTTTAATCGAAGCCTAAATTAATGTCTGGTTACGGAAACATAGATTCGTTTCCAATTCAGAATGATCCAAAACAAGGCTCCAACGCAATTTTTTCCCACCTTTCCTTTAGAATATACAATGAAGATGATACAATAAGACCAGGAAAGGCTGAAATTTAATAAACAACATCAGTTTCCGGTCTACGCAAATGACGTGAATATATACCTTTGCAAGACATAGTAAACAGATAAATATTTTCAGATACATTTCCCAAACCTTAATGTGAGTCACCAGGTTCCTTATAATATTCCTGCGAGGGTACCAGCCCCTTGACCAAACTTGTTCCTTACTTACTTATTTGTTTGTTCATTTATTTATGGACTATATGAAGACGCCATCAGCACAGATTACATTGTGTAGTGTGGCTGGATACTTCCTGAGCAATGAATTTGAAAGCACGCGAAAAGAAACGCTCCTAACCTAGTTTTGATGTACTATCCCAGCATTTACTTAGAAAGAATGAGGTAACGGACACAAAAGACCCAGTCATAATAGACGGTGTTTCAGCCGAGGTTCAAACCCAGTCCCTCGCGAATATGAGTCAGGAGCTTCATCGCACGAGCCAACATGCTCCGTTTCTAATCTACCCACGTTACGATCTGAATATGGGATATAAACTGCCTGAAAGGAAAGACACCTGCATTATGTTCATTTCCCTAATACGTTCCCGGTAGAGGCTCCTCTTTTATTTAGAAGTAATATGAAACTGTATAACCAACACAAAAGCAGAGCCAATATAGCGACTAAAAATAACGCACTTCGAGGTTAATGTGGGTGGATGAGGTCAGAATAGGAAGGAAAAGCTTACGGCACCGCAGCTGACACTTGCAGCTGACACAGAAACATGTTAGAAAATTCTTATCAAAAAGACAGGACATTCTCATCTCGTTTTCACACGACCAGTACTATGAAATTCACAGAATTATAAATATCTTATGACTTGCACTGTATCGCTGTGTTGTCTTTAGTAAGCAAAGTGCTAAAACTTTGGAATGTAACTCCTATGTTTCGTACGAAGTGGCTGAGATATTTACACCAAAATTTACCCACAACGAACTCTGTACTAAATGGATTGCAACCTTCTTCCGGAATCTTATAGTGCGTATCCTATAACGCTGCATATTATCGTGCATTTTCTTCGCCAGTTATGCGAAAAAAAATACCTAAAAAATTCACTGTTTTATGGGGAGACACCACAAATTTTCTTTAATAAATCGACATGTTCACCCCATCTGAGAGGTGTATAAAAGTTAACTTTTTACACACTTCTCATTATAACACTTTAAAATCCGTGATAATGACCCAGCTGTGCCGATACATGTGTTTTGATGTTTTCTAATCTGTATATTTTCTCGTGCGAAATGAAGTCTACATTACATTTACTAAATACAAACCGTTTAACGCGGAGGAGAAACTAAGCAGGCAATAAATATTATTATTATTATTATTTATTAGCCATCAGATTGTATAATCAATCTATAATCTAATTTGCTATCTTGTTTTGTTTACACGGTAGAGTGCCCATCCAGCGATGACACCTCAGTCGTGAAGGTCGGAGGTCCAACGTCTTTTTAGCCTTCTATTTCTCAATGGTTGTGTTAGTGTTGTAACTAGTGGGTTGGGATGGGATACTAGTTTGTTGAGGTGTTTGTCAATTCTTTCCTAGATGACCTCACTTACATAGGGGATGTTGAGGTCTGTATGGAGTGTGTGATTTGATACAAACTATGGAGCATTTGCTATGGTTCTTAGGATTTTTGATTGTGATCTCTGTATAATTGCTGCATTGGATTTACTGGCGCATCCCCACAGTTCTATTCCGTATGTCCATATGGGTTTAATCACTGCTTTGTAAACTAACAATTTGTTTTCTAGCGATAGGTTTGAGTTTCTCCCTATTAGCCATTTGATTTCGTTTACTTTTAAGTCGGTTTGTTTCCTTTTCTTGATAATGTGCTCTTTCCAGTTTAGTTTGCAAACGAAATGTAGCCCTAGGTACTTCACAGATTCTACCTGTGGTAGTACTGTTTGACTGGTGCTTATTGCGGGACAGTTTTCTTTCCTGAGGGTAAAGGTTATGTGTGATGACTTGTTTCCGTTAACTGCAATAAAATATGAAATACGAATTTCGTTGCTTTCATTCTGAAATCTCGTAAGCCCGAATTTTACACGACTGTTAGAGCACAGGTGGAATTCGCTTATTATACACAATATTTCCTTATATATCTCGTAGAATTCTGCAAGTTATTTTTATGAACAGTGGTTTTTACTACCTCAGTATATAATCTCTCATCACTGTTTGTGTTTAACCTGTAAAGTTTTCTCATATCACGAAACATTTATAACTGATTTAAAAGTTGATAGAAATAAGGCGGAGATTTGTTGTTTTGGGTTCGTCTAAATTTTTTTTTGTACTGTAGTGTCTTAATTCTAACTAAAATGTAACTTTCGTAGTACTGGCAACATACAAGCACGTGCAGAATACTTTAACAGTCTACACCCTAAAGAATTAAAGAAAGAAGCCAAGAGCGCGTGACATCTCACATAGCAAAGTATATATTTCATAAGATATCATTAATATAAAAAACAGAAGGCTTCCTTAAAATTATTCGCCTAAAGACAGACAATTATTCTTGCAATAATGATGCTACATGAAGATAAAAGCTTCTCTTATACCTATTCTTTTAAAGACAGGATAAACAAGGAGACAGAATGATTCGAAGTAAGAAGGAAATGAAGAAGACTTGATACTGAAAACTGCATACCACTTAATAGCAGTATAGTGTATAGTACAACCACATCTCTGGCCTACGATTTGGATCATACAAGACATTTATATGAAGTCTCTACTGGAAGACAAAAATTCTGAGTCGAAAGATAGCAAACATCCCCTGAGATCAATCTGTTCTTAATGTTTTTCAAGGATGCGATTCCGATCTGTTACGAGTTGTCGCCAAATATCGAAACTGTCCCACCCTTTCAAAGGATGCATTATCTGACTTTATGTTGTGATTTTGTCTTGCATTTTATTCACGAGACACGAACCCATACTTTGTTTTCTCAACGTTTACTCCTCGACCAACCTCCTTAGTAGCTGCTAATAAAGCTTGAAGTACAAAGTGGATATTTTATATAATGTAGAATAATTTTAGTCTACAACATGTTAAAGTAGTTTTGTACTTGTTTCCACAGCATAAAGAAAAGTATTTCAGCAAACCACATGATGACTGCAACATAGAGGGCTGTATATGTGTGAAACAGCTCCTGTAACTCACATGGTATCTTGATTCGCAATTCATGAAATTTTCCGCAGCAAAAGCATCGCATTTGATTGTCAATAGTCACTCATTATGCAATACTCGTATGTAACTACCGTATACTGCAGATTAGAGTAAAATCAGTTTGTCGAAATTAATTGAGGATTAAACATTTAATGATTATTAGGGGATGAAATTTTTAGTTGCTCAATGTAGTGCTTCATTATGCAAACCGTCCAGCGGATTCATCTCCTTTGTTCCAGAACGGGTAATTGGTGTGCGAAGTATTATTGTCAATTAATATATTCATATAATCGGTTTTTATGACATAAGCGACAGTAGAGCTGCACCACTGCGTGAACATCGACCTATGAGGCGTAAGGAGGTTGGAAAAACACAGCTTCAGGCTCTTCAGACAACGATAGGCCCATTATGAGAGGGCACCTTCAAACTACGTCCAAAAAAACTACAACGTTACGTGCGACAATACTTGATTCAGTTTTTTTAAGATTAAAAATATACAATATTTTTAATGTTCTGTTGCTTATTTTCATTAGACAGGCAAGTCAGGTGAAGCTGATGAAAATTTCAGTCAGTACAGCCGATATTCCGACCGGGAATTTCCAAAAAGTTTAGAAATTCCCGCTGTATTTCTCCGGGACTTTTGTTTGTTATTTAAAGATACTGTACCAATATAAGTAGTTACGTAATGCTACCTGTAGATATCACAGTTATTTTTGCTGGTTTTTTATTGGATTATTATATGGCTTTGTTTTCCACTAGAAATTGCATAGTGTGTGACGATAAGTCTGTCATATTGAATAGATACAAATTCTGAAGCACGGGTTTGTATCTTATTTAAAGGTAGAGTCCAAACTTGTGCTTGAAGAGACAAGAAACTAGGAGAAATACTTGAGCTAGAATGTCTGGTAGCCGCGTCCATCTTGGAAACGAAAACAGAAACATTTCAAAGCGACATTCCTCTATTGGAGACTCTCAAGATTCATATCTACGACCAAATCTCGGCAATCGTCACGAACTTGAGCCAGTTCCATCCACTTGTGTTCCTTAGTACTAATCTCCAAAGAAACCCTTACGAGGTTACAAAAAGGCCCTAACACAAACCAACAAACAAACAAACGAACGAACAAACAAACAAAACCCTATGCTATGTAACAAGCATAAGAATAGGATCTCGTTCAGGCTGCCATTTACATGGGGGAAAAAAAACTTAAACATCATAAAAGTAAACGAACAGCCGCAGGCCGTAAAGGTTGCTGTAAACTGTCAGACTGTATACAACAGATTATAAAGAACTACATATTCAAAAGAGAAGTGAAAGAAATTTTTGCGGAGGGGTGTAACACATCACTGCGAGACTATTCCAATTTTCATTTATGTGAAAATCATGTATATTTACGTAATAATAATGTACACAGAATATATATTCATCTAAAAAATTCTGTGTTTTATTTAATGTCCTACAGCAGACCAAGTGTATCTTATTTATTGCGAAGTTTACATTCCATTTCTGCGTAGATGAATGTTGTATATGTCTCCCTTGCTGTGGAATTGTCGTTAAGATATACACCATCTTATACCGTGCATTCTTGCTTTCCTCTATCCAGTACCAGTGCATATTCATAAACATGACGACCATAATTAAGTGAGATTGAAATAAATAGGAACATTAGGGGTAACCGTTGCGAAGTTGCGTCATTAGCAGCGACAGTAACAGACATGTTTACGATACTGATGTACGAACAGGCAATGTTGCTATAACGTACGATGGCTAATCAGTACACTGAAATGGCACTCGCTGCGAGCGTTATAGAATCTAGACCAACGCTTAAGATCTATACTTTCACAAATCCTAAATTAAATCTTAATAATCAATAAAACACTGTGAAACAAGTTGGTGTTAAATATTATACATGTAATATAGTTGCACATATTGAGGTGCTTAATGATCTTACTCCTAACCCAATATTCTTCGGGTTATAAAATCCAGAAAAATGATATTGGCGGGGAATGTAGCGCGTATGAGGGAGAGGAGTGGCGTACACAGGGTTTTGATGGGGAACCCTGAGGGAAAGAGACCACTTGGGAGAACCAGACGCAGATGGAAGGATAATATTAAGGTGGATCTTCAGGAAGTGGGATGTTGGGGTATGGACTGGATCGAGCTGGCTCAGGATAGAGACAGGTGGCGGGCACTTTTAAATGAGGTAATGAACACGCTTGGACGCTAATTAAATCACAATATCCCTAGAGAGAGGGAAAACTGCGGTCGGTATAAGAGTGGCAGACGCATTATGAGACTATCCTACTTCACACGCCTCTGAATTGGGATTCGGCATGAGAACAAATTTCTTGCGAACCGTGCAGATGGAACACGTCTCACGATTTTATAGGACTTGTCTCTTACATCCTTCAAATCTCTTTCACTTTTAGGACCCTCCAGTGTGCAGCAGTCAGGTCGAGAGATGCTGACAGCAAGCCATTCGATCGATAGCACCAGCAATCGTGAGAAACGGTTACAACCAAAAGGAAGAAACAAACTTTCATAGTACAAACGTTAACTCTGTTACACACAGGGAGTGCAGCTGAATTGATACGAAACAGATCTGTTACCTCAGGCATCTCCCTGATTATAGTGAACAGACTATGGGGTGAACGACGCAGCTATTAAATTCGATCTTCACCAAAGCGTCCAGATCGGTTCTTATACCCAAAAGGCTTCGTCTCTAACGAATAGCAGGGAGACTTCGCCTGACGCGAAGGTCATGCTATCGTTATTCCTTACAATACAAATAAAAGTTACAATTAGGCAGCACTAACAGAAACTACGGGAAGACATTCTTTTTAAATGATTATACCCCATAAACTTTTCGTTTCAAAGGCCAATCCACTCTTACCACATATTTGACTCAACGCAGTCTAACCCAGGCTTATTACGTTTTCTTTTCTGTTATGCGCCTAACATGAACGCCGATAGGAATCGTAGTGTCTGTCCGTCTCTCCTTAGGCTTCACTTCGAGAATCGATGAAAAAATTTTGAAGAAATTTGGTAAGACCGTTAGGCCACTTGAGGCCTCCTCATATCCTTAATTCGTAATTTCCTGCATTCGGTAATAACAAGGCAGACTTACGAACTTATGAGGTAGGAACAATACACAAACCACTTAATGTGGGGGCTTGAATTGATATACGGAAGAGAGTCTTCGAAAAAACAAAACGTTTGCTGATTAATCTTTTAGTAGGATGTGAAACAACGAACTGAAGGCCGTATGAAGTCCATTTTAAGGTTTCGTCTTGATGGCGACAATCAAATTTTCACTCTAGCTATCCACTTTAATATTTGTATGGTGACAGACCATAAACATAGCTACAAATTGTAGGCGAAATATTGTTTACAAGTTAATAATTAAGAGAGTGGCAAAGTTGCAAACTTGTCAGTTTGTGCGCGACGCGTGTAAAATGTAGGACCGTATTTTGGTGTACTTAGTTAATTTCTCCACAAGAATAAAACAAATAATGCTGATATCACAAAAAAAAAGTTTAGACAGAAATTTTTTTCTTGACCAGGGTTCGAAATTACAACAGTGCGCCAATTGAAACTGTTGATCAGCTGAAGGTAATACACATGCTGGCCTTCTAACAGCGTGTTTTCTATAAACTAAGGAAGTGAAAAGGAAGACTCGTGGGAATTTTTATTTCTGTGCAAATTTCACTCCTGTGCAACTCAAGTGAGTATGGCACTTAAACGTCTGGGTATATTACCCAGTCCACTACAAATCACAGCGCAAATACTGCTTGATAGCAATGCTGATGTTTAGAGGAGCTGTCTTGCTGCCGTTGCTGCCCGTATTTTGACTTCAGAAAGCAGACATGTATCTGATGATCTTTCCAGAGTTCTGCATGGACTAGTTCCGCGGAGCGCAAGAGCTCAGCGACCAGTTTTATTGACATCCTCAACACCCAAAAAAGCAATTTTTTTTATTTTGCAGAGTTTTTCAATAAGCCCTAATATGACTTTGAAAAAAATCACGTATGGGAGAGAGTAGGGGTGTATACTGGGTTTTGGTGGGGAAACCTGAGGGAAAGAGAACACTTGGAAGACCCAGGCGTAGATAGGATAATATTAAGATGCATCTTCAGGAAATGGGATGTTGGGGCATGAACTGGATCGATCTGGCTTAGAATAATGACAGGTGGCGGGCACTTGTGAATTTGGTAATGAACTTTAGGGTTCCATAAAATGCGGGAAATTTTTTGACTAGCTTAGGACCGATTAGCTTCCGAAGAAGAACTCTGCTCCAAGGATTAAGTAAGTAAGAAAATAAGAAAGAAAGTAAGTATGCCTTTGAAAATAAATATCGCCCTGTAACATGCCGTGAATGCACACTAGGGTAGCAAGGGTATAACTCTACTCATTCTTAACCTCGAAGCTAGATCGGGGTGCGTGATGAAGGCCAAGTGCCGGACGCGTTACCCTCCGGCAAACACCCCCTCCCTCAAATTTTACAGGAGGCCGTGTGGGCCCCTATCTCCGGTCTTGAAGGGTGTCAAGAAAATAAAATTTCTTGCTTGCATGGGAGTTCGAACCCAGAGCTGCCAGGTTGTACAGCCGCTATACCCAACATGTGATCCCGACCCCTCTTAACAGCATGACACATTACACTGGCACTGTTTATAGCAAACGTAGTAACATCCAGCACAGAAACAGTTCAGAAAACAGACGGTACATAAATTATTTTCCGCACAAGAAACGAGTTAAAAGAAAATTCATTTCAAATCAATGAATTCAGTTCGATTAAACTACGTTTTTATCAGAGTGACTTAAGACTTATATGTTCGTATTCCGCTACATTTGATTCTTAATATATGACTTTATGTGTGTATGGATCCGATAAATGTTTTAAGTAACGCTACCACAAAAAAAAGGTTCGGGAACACTGATGAGGGGTCCGTTACAGAAAAGGATCAGATCGCCACCTGACAACAGCAAAAGCTGAAGTGCTTGTGGATATTTGCCAACAAAATTGCACAATACAATGAATATATACTTAAAGAAACAGAACAGTTTCCAGAATGGGCAAGAATGAATAAAGCAGTGAACAAATGGGCAAGAACCTTTTGTTTTCCCAGTTGCTCTATAATAACTTGGTGCCTGAAAATACAGCTTCTTCAGCCTGAGAATGTGCCATGCAGAAAAGGCAGTCTGTCCCAATTACAAACTTAACCTCAGCTTACCCTGTAAAATAATCTGTCTCAATTCTGAAGAAAAGTCACAGTGACGTCATGAATATACAGAGGTCTTCGTGCGAAGCGTCTTTTCTTTGTCAGACTTCAACCAGAATCAGAAAGTGACCACAACATTTAATGTGTTCTACGTACAGATATTTACATGCAAGTTAGCAAGCAATTCTTGCACACCTCTATCAGTCACAATTTTGTATTTGCCCACGGAATTGTCTGGCGCAATATGACTTAATCATAAAAAAATATGGATGAATGGAGAGAAAAAGATAATCCAGATCATTGGTTACCTAGCCCATGGGAGTGCTGAAGTAAGTGACTAATATAGAGAATTTTAAGTTCTCATAGCAACGCTTCTTGCTGAAGGAATCGTTCTGTTTCTCACCACATTACCTATGATCTGAGTTGGGGTTAGGGTATAATTGGAAATTAAAATGAGGCACTATTAAGGACATAATGTTTTAAACATTTGAATATTTAACCCTTTAAAAGCCGAGTTAAATCCCATCTGTCATTTGCTGACATTATTAGGAGCTCACCCTATACTGCACGTTGGCAGGATAAGGGTTAAGCTAAATAAAATTTGAAGTCGGTTTTTGACTTACACAGCCCAGACTCTGTCTCAGTTCTTAAAACCAGCATGTTAATTTTGTGTAAGGAAATAACCGGCCTTTATTCTGAGAGTTGGGCGAGACATAAATTCTACGAGAAAAGAGGCAGATTTTTTAAACTGGTGTTCTATGTAAGTTTTTTTTTTTAAATATTACGTACTGACGCACTCAACTGCTAAGAATGCAAAGCCACGGTCAAAGACGAATGAGTGTGGACCATCCGTAGAAAAATGACAGGAGAAAACCAAAGCACCCGGACAAAAACTTGTCAGTGTTCCACGTTTTCAACCACAAATCACACTTACTCTGGCCTGGAATTGAACCCAGCTCTCCAAAGTGAAAGGCCGGTGATAACATTTCTGAGCCATGTGGTAAATATCATTGAGCTCTAAGGGAATAATTAAGCTGTACCACACAGCAGAATGGCTCTAGCGGTAAAGATCGTGGTTTGAACTCGGTAAGACCTTCGGGTCGAATAATGACACGGACACAAAGTAACGAGACTTAAAGAAACTTCTGCGCTTTTTATCTAAAGCTGCAGACGGATGCTGGGATGGTACCTCAGGCTAGGCCAAGACTGCTTCCAACCAGTCTCTTTTCAGTTCATTATTTACACTTATCGTACCATTCGCCGATATTGACCTGAAGAGGCGCCATAATGTTGTGACAGACACCCACTTACATTACACCCTCACTTGACAGGAAAGACAAACACAAGTCACGAGTTGCACTGCAACACGCAGACACATACACGCCGATACTCCGATACATCTTAAAAATTAATTGGCATTTCCTGCCTTGGTACATATTAATTACGGATTACGGCGTTTTGATAAAAAGACATTCATCCACGCAGACAACATCTACGAAACAAAAACAAGGAGTATTACTTCTATATAACTTCCACCATCCGCAATTTAGGGTATATATATATATATATATATATATAAAATGAAGTTTAAAACCTTTTTTTTATAGTAAAACCAACTAGATGCGCCAATGTATCAAATTTATTTTATTTTGGAATGACACTCTACATGTTTCGGAAGGTCTTTCCGTCCATCATCAGGAGTTCAAGACTGTACATACAGCAACAGGCATTTGTCAAACATACTGCTGTCTGTTTGACAAATGCCTGTTGCTGTATGTACAGTCTTGAACTCCTGATGATGGACGGAAAGACCTTCCGAAACATGTAGAGTGTCATTCCAAAATAAAATAAAT
>Ga0123354_10016388_pt1 | contig 11614 bp, 6 predicted proteins | sample TergutLab28metaG_2_FD_97872 | JGI IMG/M metagenome (GOLD analysis project Ga0123354, IMG submission 97872) | Labiotermes labralis P4 segment gut microbial communities from Petit-Saut dam, French Guiana - Lab288 P4 | ecosystem: Host-associated > Arthropoda: Insects > Digestive system > Gut ... | reverse complement strand
GGGGGGGGCGTGGCCAAGTTTGCCTCTGGGGGCTGGCCGGGCCTAAATTTTTTTTTTACAATAACCCCAAAACGGGCAGGTTTTTGGGGGGGGGGGGGAGTTATTGAACAATTGAACATAAAATGTAGGTTTAGATTTCCTCTACAACTTTTTTTCTGGAACGTTCGTTCTAAGAGGAATTGAGCGAGAATGATCAAAAATGTACATTACTTTCCATGTAAAGTATCCTTCATCTCGTCAGATTTTAATTAAACTTGAATTTTCTCGACAGGTTTTCGAAAAAAATACTCGCATCCAATTTCATGATAATGCATTCAGTGGGAGCCGAGATGTTCCATGCGGACAGACCGACGGACATGACGAAGCTAACAGTCGCTTTTCGTAATTTTGCGCATGCGCCCAAAAACTTAACGAATATGTAGATATATTTCTTCAGTTAGTTTTAATTTTCCTTGTAACCTAACTAGATGTCGGCTCGGAAATTTTGACATGACTTTCATAGCAAAGTTTTTAAAATCAAACATAAGTTACATAAATCCTCAGACCCAGCCCCCCCCCCAACCCCCACAAAGAAAAATTTTGGGTTCGCCTATGGTGTGACTCATGCCAAAACTGAGAGATAGAAGGGACGAGTGAGATAAAAGTCTGTCATCCACAAGACAGAAGCAACGCGTACAGCAAACACGCCAGATCATACGATGCGTCAGCCAGATTTTTCTGAAATTCCCTGACTTTTTCAAGAAAGCTCAACAAGTATATACAACAGCACTGATCACGTACGACACTGTAGTGAAAAACGTCAACTAGTTAAGCTTTACCGGAGACATTGGATCGTCGCATGAGAAGACATAGGTGTAAGGGCAACCCTCAGGACCTAAATGTTTCTACAGAGAGGACAAGCCTTAAAATTCTGAGAACAAGCGAAAAAAAAAATCTTATCAAACTTGCAGCCTCTGACCCCTGTTACATCTCATCCTATCTACACAAACCTTCATCGAGGGTCGACAGCAGAGTTCCCGCGCTGACACCATTCGAGATGAGACAGCGGTCAATAATATTTAATTGAATGCCATTTTTACAGAGCAGAGTCTCACACTGAAAGTCCACCCAGACATAAATCAGGATTTTATTGAAGAAAAGAATTTTCGGGTGCTTTTTTTTAAAAACAAACCTACTTTAAGTATTTGGCATGAATAAAAATTATGCTCTGTATCTCTGTTATTTCATGGTATACAGCGCAGCCGATAGATTCTTTTTGTTAACAAAATGCTATATTGGATCTGATGTGTATTGGACCGTGCATCATTGTGATAACTGAAGAATAAAAAACCAACTGGATGTCACTTATTATTTATTGTACTTCTTATAGGCTCAACATGTTTCGGGCATTACTATGCCCATCATCAGGAGCTCAAGACTATAATGTTGATTACCACATTGGTCGTTTCGTTCTTGGTTTGCTGTATGTTGGAGGTTAGGTGCGGTTAGGCTGGAGTAGTGTCCGGGTTGCAGGCTCGAGTTTGCAACCCGGACACTACTCCAGCCTAACCGCACCTAACCTCCAACCTACAGCAAACCAACAACGAAACGACCAATGTGGTAATCAATATCATAGGCGCGAGCTCCTGATGATGGGCATAATGATGCCCGAAACATGTTGAGCCTATAAGAAGTACAATAAAATAATAAGTGACATCTATTTGGTTTTTTATTTTTCTGCTATACTGGAGTTTGCGTGTATCCATTAATATTCAAATAAATCGTGTTACTCTTGGCAAACGTAATCTTTTCTTCTAGTTGCCTTCATCGTTTTACGGATGTAACGTTTAGCATATTTTGAGTCAAGGGAGGTAAGTACGACTTTATTACTTTTAAAAAATGATAAATTTCAATAGCCAACAGTTTTATTCTCTATGGCTATATAATCCCAGCACCTGACGTCGTTAAACAACCCATTCTTCTGTATGTCTTACGTCTATATAGAATGTACGGAGGAACGACAAGATCAGTTGTTACAAAAACAAGCTTACGATTCGCGGAGAAGTTTGGACTTTTATTATTTTTCTCAAAAGCAATATTTCATGAAATACACGTCTTTACCCTTGCACCACAGAAATTAGGACACTACGTAACAAGCACTTGTGCCACAGGTCACGTGGTACTGTAGGGACAGTGAAATATGATGGGGTGAGCATGTGTAAGGAATCGGCGAAACATGGAATACATACAGAAATCATGTAGTAGAACCTGTTAGTAAACGACTACTTCAAATACCGAGATACCGCATTCAATAGATCTTAAGGAAGTACGTTTTGACGGTGGGAGTCGACGGGATCTGGTTCAGGATCGTGTCTAGTGGCAAGCTTTATTCTTAGTGGCGTTGAATTTGTGTTTTGTTTTAGTGCACTGTCTATAAGCCGGTCTCAGACCATAATGGACGACAGGCCGAATGGTGAATGATAAATTCGCAGCGATTTTGCAGGAAGAGTTTGTACTTAATCGAGATCCTCACCATGGCACTCGTCTGGCGGGAATGACGGAAACACAAAAACGTCAATCTAAAAGGACCTGCACCCTGGCTACGATTCAAACCAGGTGCCTTCCTAACACAAATATAAGGGCACTACTGTTACCCCGACGCGCTCAACGAATTGTTCTATGTCAGTTTAAACTTGGCGTCGTCTGACTACAAACCTTCTACGCTCATCACTAGACCATCGGACTAGCTCTGAAGATCCCGGCTTTGCTACTACAGCGTCTGTTACAACCGCAAACTTAGTTAATTGTTATGACCTTAATGCTACGCTGTGTACATCCATTTGTTCGCGTAACAACAATCCCACACTTCAGGTTAATGATAAGATCAGGGAGATTTCTGCCGCCTTCACTTGCGGTCTGGTTGTGTTCAGCCGGCCTGCAAATTGCTCGTATTACACTGCAACGTAGTTGTCAGAGTAGCAGAGGTCTTGGACTGCTTTCGTAATCAACAATAGACAGAGGTCATGTGACAACATGACTAACGCATGCCTCCATATAGTGGCACTCCTCTGTTGCATTCCCGCGGGTCCGGGCCCCAGAGTTCGGCTATGCTGATGGAGGTTTCCCTCAGCACCTGCACGAAAATGCAGGTAAAGTATCTCAAATTCAGTCACTACCCTTTCGCTCCTCATTTACCAGTCCTTGGCCAGCATGACAAGCTTGTGGAGCCGTACTTTAGGAAGCAACTTAACGCAAGTCATGGTTAATGAAATAAAATATTTTTTCATTGCTTCTTCCTCCAGATACAGCAGGTTAGTTTCAGTTAGTAGTGAGTCTTCAACCTTTAAGAAATCTTTGTAGAACGCCGTTTATGGTCAGCCTTGTGTGCATGTGAACTACCTGAATTATTTTCTTGCAGTAAACTTGCGCGAGCCGCACACGTGACGTGCCCGACCCGCGTTGTGGCCACCCCTGCTATATAGTCTGAGTTACTTTCAGTGTCGTCAAAACATAAATAAATAATATTTAGACCTGAGATAGATTTGTCCATTGTAAAATTTCAACTACGCGATTTCGTCCAGTCTCATTTGGCCAAATTCAAAACATCCAGCCCCAGATTTCGTACAAGGAATTTGGTCCAGTCCAAGTTGTAGCTACACACAAACAGGTTTTATGGCCATATCTGTCACGTATTTATAATGCTGTGACCTTATAGTTCAGCTATTTAAAATCGCACAACTCATTTCCGATCCTGCTGTAGTATCAAAAGGGTATTTCATAACCACTTATGGCATTTTTGCATGTTGCTTAGTGATTTACTTAACTAACTTCTTTCACACCCTTGAATTATGGCGAACATTGTATCTTTCCAGAAAATAAAGCCATATGGTATATCAATTGCTGTCACCGCTCCCATTCGTTCAATAGATATGGAAGATAAATTTTACTGGGAGTGTCAAGACAGAAGAACTTGCTGGTGTAATGGTAAAGGACGGTGTAGACGCCCACCAGCACATTGCCGGTGTGGAAGGCGAAGTGAAGAAGACAGCAACTGGCACAACTCAAGCGCATGGCTGTTGGAGAGAGGCAGAAAGAAACTGCCAGCAATGAAAAACCTGGGGAAAAAAACCCTAAACAGAATACAATCCAAAACCAGCCATCAAATCCTGAAGTAGTATACAATATGTAAATATCGTGATGTACACATGTACAAATAACGCAGGGTCTTTGTTTAGTTATGAAACTGCACTCACTTCTTGATCAGTACAGCATGTACCTTTGCAAGGACCAGCATTCTGTTTAACCCTGCCACAGACCAAATGTGTTGATACAGTGTCACCCTTGTAACTGCACCCACCGAACTTTTGAGTTCACCGAGGAGCTCCATCCTGACACGATACACAGGACAACCACAGTGTATTTACACACAGGAATGCAGCTCTAAAGGAAGGACATTCTCACACCTCAAGTAACTAAACACAACGGACCCTATACTCGATGGATATTCACCCAGCTTGTTACCAATCCCAACACAAGGTGGACCCTTACAACTAATCCAGTTGGAAATACAGAGAATAAAACTAGCCAGCCCTGACCGCCAATTTGAAATATATTGGGCAGCACGAAAAACCCTGAGACGCAGTACCACACAAGTCTCACCGCACCGAGTGAAAGTACAATAGCACTCATAGTTCAGTAAACAATTGAATGGTGATAAAAACTGTCCTTCGTGTCAAATACCTACCCAAGTTTTGTTTTAACTAGATAATGTATGTATCACATTTTATCCAGTACCAGATTTTAAATTTGTTTACAACTGTACAAGATATTGGGACCCCAATTTTCTAACAACACCTTTGACTTATTCTGTTGGAGGCCTGATGATGACCTGTTAACAGGTCGAAACATGTAGCCCATATAATCGGATAAATAACTGTTGTGCTTACGTATATTGGTGAATATGTTATATAAACTTCGCTATTCTCGTAAAAAAGCTAGCAAGGGACTTGACCTATATAAAACTCCTGATAAGCAATGTTCTACATCGCATTTTCGTTTTACGTTATGTGGGTCGTTTCAAGCACCTGTCAAAGCTTCAGATTCTGAGTAACATTTCGTAGTATGTTGGTCTTTTTTAAGGTTATGAAGTGTCAGTTCCTCGCCTAACCCCCCAAGCTGTAGGGACACCCCATGTCGGTTGTCCACGACTGCTTATTCAGTATATTCGCAGCTACCCTCATATATGGTCTACACAGCCTTAGCAGAAATGAGTACCAGGAGTATCTGCTGAGGTGTAAAGGTGGTCGTTGCGTAGGGCTGACAACCTTGCAACCTTAATGTGCCGACTGTCTTAAAATCTGGGAGTCTCAACCTCCTGCAGCCCTAAGGGCATGTTCAGGCCTGTACAGGCATGTACACGAACAGCTTAACCTTTTACTTTTACCCGCATACCTGAGGGCCGTCTCTTCCATCTGCAGACAGGACAAGACAGGCCGACGTGATGGGGACCCACTTAGCAGCTACCTGCACTCCTGCACTTCCGCTTTTAGGCGAAATTCTTTGTTAATTATTTAAGGCTTCCATTTTGCCACTTTTAAATGTCGTATTTTTCATGGCCTTATAATGTTCTACCTCATCTCCCACAAATTCGATGGGGTTCAGTTCAAGTTATATGAAAGTAATGGAAATGCCAGAAAAGTCTAAATTTAAACTAGGGCCACAATGTCAGTGAGAGTGGGGAATTCTGTCGGTGTATCCTGGGTACCGTAGCTGATGATGCGTGCGGTGACTCGGAACGTCCTCTCTGTGAACAACGGGCCTAAACATTACAGTGAATGTGATAACCAACATAGCCAAGCGGTCCATGTATCGACACACACACACACTCCCCTGACAATAGTACGGCCAGAGCAATAGACCTGACACCCAACTACTGTGCGATAAATTGCCATAACGGCGAATTACGACAAAAGGTAACGTTATCTTCCTGGCTGTATGGATTCAGATGAATTAACCACGGCTCAAAATTCGAACATATATTTGTTCATCACGCCAGTGTTATAAAAGAACCGAAAGGAACGTCCGCTTGATGGTTGAGATAGGACTGTTTGTTGTTTACAAACTGACTCGATGGAGCAAATTCGTTCTTGATAAACTACCAGTGCCCAAGCTCGTCAAGATGTCCCGCACCTTTTTATGGAACCGAAGGTTCCCTACGGAGCTTGCTATAGTCTTTATCCTTAGCCAGATGAATCCAGCCCACATTCTCACAACCAAGGGCGAAGGGGGGGGGGAGGGCGAGTGGTGCAGCCGCCCCGGGCAGCACAGTTCCAGAGCGGGCAAAACTGACGGCAAAATAAAATGTTTAAATAAATAAAAAATTCCATTGATAAATATTAAGTTATTTAACCAAACAGAAGGAAATAAACACATAAGTGGGATTTTTAAAGTTCATAACTTCTATTAGGGGCGGCCATTGTGATTACTCGCCCTGAGCGCAAAAAAAAAATAGTTAATATCCGTTTTGATACTATCTTCAGATCTATGGATGGGTCTTAAAAACTGTTTCTGCACTTCAGGTTTCCCCCGACAAAAATTTTGTGTGCATTCCTCACATTCCGCAAGGGCGTCAGGTCCGTCTCATCCTCCTTGATTTCGTTACCCTAAGAACATTTGATACCGGTCCCAGTGGTCGCACGGTCTAAGGTGTGGGTCTGCGGCCGCTAGCCCCCTAGGATTGCGGGTTTAAATCCCGCCGGAGGCATGGATGTTTGTCTATTGTGAGTGTTGTGTGTTGTCAGGTACAGGTGGGCTGATCACTCGTCCAGAGGAGTAATACCGAATAAGGACGCTTTGGCCCACTGGGGCTGTTGATGAACAGTACGCTTACTTCCACAAAACAGTTGGTTTCCAATCTCAAAAGTGAAATAATTTTTAATTAAAAACGTACAAATTAGAAATCTAATATGTATTAAGCGTGGGCCGGGATAGCTCAGTCGGTATAGCGACTCGTTATGGGCTGGACGGTCCAGGGATCGAATCCCGGTGGGGGGCGAGATTTTCCGCACCCGTCCAGACCGGTCCTGGGGCCCACCCAGCCTCCTATAAAATGGGTACCGGGTCTTTCCCGGGGGTAAAGCGGCCGGGACGTGGCGTTGACCACCCACCACAATCTAGCGCCGAGGTTAAGGAAAGAATAGAGTTATACCTCTACTCCTCCTCAGGGTCTTCGTGGCCTGTTCTAGGGTGAACTTTACCTTTATCTTTACCTTCAAATGTCTAACGCGTAAGAGGGGTACTGTCGTGTCACAATACAGCGTGTGTGCTGTCAGCAAATACCAGATATCTTGTTTGTAGTTGGTAGCTACTTCGCTTTGTTGTTACCTTGCTAGCAAGATGATAATTTCTCATTGTCGGCATTCGGGTTATCGCAACTGCTTACTGGACCAGAATAAGTATACTATGTGACCTATCGTAAATATCTGCCAATGACAATGGCGTTCGTGCTTCTACTACGCGTATGCAAAATTACTTTCTAACCCATAAAACGGAAGTTGGATCCATACTAACATTACGACAGGGGGTCTTGTACAAAACAACCCATCAGCTGGACAGGAAATTCAATCAGTAGCGCACGGAATTTACCGTTGCGTTCCTTATTTTCTAAATATCATTGGGTTTAACGGTTCACGTATGCCCGTACGAAAAGTACGGAATTTTCTAGGCTGATTTTCACGAAACTCGTGCTTACTGGACATCTTTCTGTATAGGAGTCCTATACCAAATTTCATGACAATCCTCCACACGGTTGAAGGCTGACAATACGTAACATAGGGTCACGGCATTCGAACGGACATCGTGCACGAATTTATTTTCTTTACTGAATTTGTCAACAACAAACTACCATCGTTTAGGGTAACGAAGACCTGGGTTAAGGACTCTGATTACCCACAGCCCGCATATTTTGTTTCTAAACATTTCGCCATATGAACAATTGTGTAGGAGAGAATCGAGTCATAGTTTAAGTAAATGACATTTTTTCCATGGCGTAACAGCCCCCAGTGAGCCGGGACTTCCTCGTAATCGAGGCTTCACCAACACAGGAGCACGCGGTGGCGCGGATGGTTGAGGCACTGCTCTACAAACCGGAAGGTCGCGGAATTGGATTTTTTCATTGAAATAATCCTTCCGACCGCACTATGGCCCTGGGTTTGACTCAGCATCTAACATAAATGAGTACCAGAAATATTTCCTGTGGGTAAAGGTCGCCGGTGCTTAGGGCTGACAACCTTACCACCTTCATGTGCCGATTGTCTTGAAATCCGGGAGCCTCAAACTCCTGGAACCCTACGGGCCTGTCCAGGTCTGTAATGGGATTGCTTCACTTTTTTACCAACACGCTCAATGCCATACACACACTCGGTAGGACTCCTCTGGACGAGTGATCGGCCCGATGCAGAGATCTCTACCTGGCAACACACAACACTCAAAACAGACATCCATGCCCACTGCGGGATCCGAACCCACAATCTCAGAAAACCGAGTGGCCGCAGACCCATGCCTGTCGACCGCGCGGCCATTGGCATCAGCAAGTAAGTGACAAAGCAAGAGTACTGTGCAGTACGTACAATCAGTGTAGGACAGGCGACACCTCCCTGATACTGCGCTGCTGGGAGATGCAACAACACTTTTGTCACAAGCTGTACTTGATAGGCTAGCTCCATTTTTACGTTCTCATTTTGGCGGTCAGAAATCGAAACCTTTGCTCAAAAGAATCTCCATGTTTTGCGGAATGACAGCTACTGAAGTATTTTTATCTTCTGACTGTTAAGTTCTTTGCAAATGTAGATATTAGAAGTGAAGGTCATACGTGCTAGAAGTGTCTGCGACCAACGCGCACTCACTCGAGTGTAGCCGTTCAAACCATGGGGAGACTGAAAGGGATTCCTACGGTACTTGGTACTGTCACCAGACCTGCTGCATGCTTTGTCTTCCATGGGACATGGGGACGAAATTGGTGAGTACATGTGCATGTGCAAATCTTCGGCTACTTCCCCAACCTGTGTGCACGCTCAAGATCCAGGTCTCCTGAAATGTTCCGCTGAGTCCACTGGCAACTATTTACGGCCTCAAGAAGGAACGTTAATGCATATTAGCTGCTTGGCCTTGTAGACGAAGGCACTACGATCCTGCGGAATGCCGGCTACTATTGGCCAGCCGACACAGAGCAACACAGGAGGTCTGTACGGGATACTTAGATAGGTAGTGTCCGCACAACAACCACTTAGTGTCCATGTCCCAGGAGGCTTCCCTCGTCAGCAACACCACTGTGAGACACTGGTATCACATTCATCGCATGTTCATATTGTAGCACACATTAAGGCCGTTTATGGTTTATTTAACTATATTATATAATACACTAATAAGACCGGTGGTGTCGTATGGACCGGAAGCATGGACGTTGACGAAGAAAGAATAATAAGCTCTGCTAATTTTTGAAAGGAAAATATTTAGAAGAATATATGGTCCTAAATATGAAAACGGGGAATGGAAAAGTCGGACGAATCGAGAACTATAAGAGATAAGCAAAGGAGAAAATACAGTAAAATGGATAAAAGGGCAAAGGATAAGCTGGCTAGGTCACCTAGAGAGGGTGGAGGAAGACAGGATGCCCAAAAAGATCTTCAAGAACTGGAGGGGACGAGAAGAAGGGGAAGACCCAAGAAAAGATGGAAAGAGGAAGTAGAAAGATCTTCAAGTGCTGGGAGTGAGAAGATGGAGAGAGTTGGTGAAAGATGGGAAAAAATGGAAGGACAGTGTTCGACAGGCCGAAGCCCACAGTGGGCTGTAGTGCCAATGGAAGAAGAAGAAGAAGGTTTATTTAACGGCAGTGTTTCAAGTGCAAAGGCCGCATGGTGTCAGTGCGAAATGATGTCGGTTCGTGCGAGTAGGCACTCGTTGCCCTGTCGTTAAGTAATATAGCGCTATTAGCGTGAAGGTACTAATTAAGTCCACGAAGAAATTAGACACAACAGCCGGTATGCTGGAGATCTCGAAACATGGAGCAGTCATCTAGGACCAATTCAGGCGCAAGTTAAGTGTAATGCCGAGAGAACTGCCGCTGTTTTTTAGTTCGGCGTTTTCCGGTAGGCCTGTGCAGATCGCAACACACACATGCTTCTTCAGTTAGCATGTAGACACGTTGTGATGGCACGCACTGAAGATCGGCGCTGGTTTGCACGACTTAAGACTAAATTATAAGTGGCTATTTTATTTATTTTATGCATATATATATATTTTTATAGTAATAAAACGTGCCTTAAAATAGTTCAGAATGATAATAACTATTATGTCATGGTACACGAGAGGTTTCCAGCGTTGTTGATATAGGCTTTACACAGCATCGCCACTATGTTTCTCACAGCTGGGCATCTGTTAGTACGCCCTGCCTTCATGAAGGTTTGGAGAGACGCAAAGAGAGAGAGAGAAGAAGAGAGAAATGCCGCATTTATTAAAGATTCAAATTTTTTTTAACAGATCCTGCATAAACATCGGGCACTGTCTGCCCTATTGCTGTATCTTCCAGTGAGATCTGATCACTGTTTCTGGAAATAACGTAGACCAATTCTTGCTTCTTTATTTAACAATGATCACCCAACAAAAAAAAAAACGGAAACAGATTACGGTCACTGGAGCTAGTGAAACCGAAGACAGGCAGTTCGGAGGTTACAAGCCAATGAAATATCGTTCAGGGGAGCAAAGCGCTATAACGGTATTCCAGGAAGAGATTTAGAAGAGGACTGGAGAAAGTAAATACAAACTTAGGTCCACTTGGATGTGCTGGTAATTTATTTCTGTTTTGGTTGTTAGGCACAGTAGGCCTGCTTCGTCATTTAGGCACATTAATCCAAATGACGACCTAAAATTTTGAAAACTTACCGAAACTGTAAGTAAACCAGTAGGGAAGCGGTGATTTCTAAGGGCCCACTCGTTTGAACAATTAACAGCAGCCGTTGTTTCCAGGATGAGAATGATGCAATCCAAAAGGTTATTTCATGACTATATCTTGTTTCTCCATTTCTTTTAGCTCGGTTAATGTAAATGTCGCCCATGCGGCAGGTTTTGCCCCATACACACACACACACACACACACACACACATACAGACAGGCAGTTTTGAAATAATTTCAGTGACGACACTGAAACTGCAGCATGTGCCAAGTGCAAGCCTTCCTTGCGGCGGAATACTAAGCTGAGTGCAGCCGGCATGGAGGAACGGCGAAAGAACCAAATAGCAAATGAGGTCAAAGAGCAAGGAAAACGACAGAAGTAGACAGACCCAATATTTCAGGTATGCAAAATTTTGAAAAATAAATCATCATAAAAGACAGACATATGTAAAAGACACCTGCTAATTTTAACGCAAGTTCTATGAGTGCTGGGAGAACTGGTTTCGAAAAAAATACACAAGATTGGGTGGTGTAGGCCTTGGCAGAGAAACGGGCTGCATGTTTGCTCTACTCGGTATGAAGACAAAGGCACCGAATCTTTTAGAAAAGAGCCACAAGACCAAAAAAAAAAAAAAAAAAAAAACTAAACGACAAATACTGTAACAAAAACTACAAACATAACTCCCC
>Ga0123354_10016386_pt1 | contig 11614 bp, 4 predicted proteins | sample TergutLab28metaG_2_FD_97872 | JGI IMG/M metagenome (GOLD analysis project Ga0123354, IMG submission 97872) | Labiotermes labralis P4 segment gut microbial communities from Petit-Saut dam, French Guiana - Lab288 P4 | ecosystem: Host-associated > Arthropoda: Insects > Digestive system > Gut ... | reverse complement strand
TGTGCGGGTGATAAAATGGAGAAGAATGAGATGGGCTGGGCATGTGGCGCGTATGGGTGAGGAGAGGGGGTGTATAGGGTCTTGGTGGGGAAACCGGAGGGAAAGAGACCACTGGGGAGACCTTGGGTGGATAATATTAGGATGGATCTCCAGGAGTTGGGATGTGGATATATGGACTGGATTGGGCTGACCCAGGATAGAGACAGGTGGCGGAAGCTTGTGAGTGCGGTAATGAACCTTCGGGTTCCGTGAAATGTGGGTAATTTCTTGACTAGCTGCAAACAAGTTAGCTTCTCAAGAAGGACTCTGCACCATGGAGTAAGTTAGTAAGTAAGTTATAAAGATGGTCTGATGATAGTCAATTGGTCGAAACATGTCGTCGAGATAAAAATAAAAAATAAAAAATATTTTTTTGTTAGATTGAAAAGACCGAAAACTGAAAAAAAGTTGTTGTCTATTAGTTAATGTCTATTGTTATTTGTTGAGTGAATTCCGTCTTATGATGCGACAAAGAGGCTCTGCTCCTGAAGAAAGAAACCTGAAGTATTTTCCAAAGACTCATCTCTCCTTTAGGAAATGTTTAGTCGAGTAGTGTTGGTGTAGGGGCCCCACGGAGGGGCTACAAGATTTTGCTTTAAAGCACTGTTTTCATTGTGTTGATGTTAGTGCGGTGTGTTTGCGAAAATGAACGTTTGAAGGGTACGCGAATTAATGTGCACATTATTTCTTTTCAAAACAGGTAGGCACAATTTGCATAATTGAAACTGTGAATGAACAGAGATATTTTGGTAAACTCTATTTACATAAGCTGCCTGTTAATTTGAAATGTGCTCAGCTACACCGCAATCATATGAGACTGAATGTGGTGTGTGTGTGTATGTAACTTCATTTATCACCCCGTACAGCAGTAGGAAATGAATGGGAAACCATTCAATTTGACTGGAACTTTTTTTCTGAACTTCCAAATCAGTTTCAGTGTGTTATTGTTTACAGTAGTTTTACAATTAGAGTCAAACAAAACAATTTATTTATTTTTCAAAACATTCAGGCTTTACATAATTTTATTACCGTGATTTAGCCATTACGGCTAATCGACAGGCAAATTATTCACAAGAACACACAAATTGAAAATAAACAATAATGAAAAAAGAGAGCCTTCTTGTCATTCTTGTAATGGGAAAAAGGTAGTTCCAAAAAGGCTCACAGAATTGTAATAGGGAATAACCAGAACGAATGAGACAATTTGGTATTCCTGAATCTAAAGTGGGAAGATAATATTAAAATGTATTGATATACATGTAAAATTCGTAAACTAGGTTCATCTGCTCTATGATACTTTATAGTTGATGGATTTTGCGAACAGTTCAACATAATTCCACTTTCACTCATGGATATTTTTGAATAACTTTGTACTGTTTATTTATTTTCCATAGGTTCAAATTTGACACTTTTTGAAGAAAATCAGGCGTACTTTGTACTTTTTATACCTTGCGACTTTCCGTAATACACGTTTAACCATTTAAAGACGAAGCGCAGACCGCTTTATTTAAAGCCCCAATCCGTGCCGCGCTGTAAACACTTTTCATCTCGGTTATAAAAACCAATCAGTTTATGCTGTAAGTGGCACAAGTCGCTGTTTGTTCTCGGATAAATACAAAACACATAAATACAGTCTGAGCAGAGCGTACAGTTGTTGAAAGTTAAACTGGTGGTGCGTCACGTAACCAGTAGGCTGTAAAATGTTAATGGTAACACCAAGAGTTCTGATAGATCTTACATTTACCAGTTGTTTGCGTTTCGATGCTTAGTACCGTACATATGTGTTCACTACTCATGTTACCCTAGTTAACATGCATCTGACAATGATGTATTTGCACTATATGTTAGTGACAATTTTGACATTTTTTTCTTTTTATTTGCCAGTCCTCATATAAAACTTTAATTGAAATATTACTTACTTACTTACTCCATGGTGCAGAGTCCTTCTTGAGAAGCTAACTGCTTTGCAGCTAGTCAAGAAATTCCCCGCATTTCACGGAACCCGTAGGTTCATTGCCGCACTCACAAGAGTCCGCCACCTATCTCTATCCTGGGCCAGCCCAATCCAGTCCATATACCCACATCCCACATCCTGGAGATCCATTCTAATATTATCCACCCATCTACGCCTAGGTCTCCCCAGTGGTCTCCTTCCCTCCGGTTTCCCCACCAAGAACCTATACACCCCCCTCTCCTAACCCATGCCCACCACATGCCCAGCCCGTCTCATTAAATTTAAATATTAAGTGCGTTTTGTACGTAATATTTTTTTAATATTTCCCCTAACCAGTAACCAAATTGAAAAATAACCATTAACCCTTTACACGCCATGCTAAATCCTATCTGTCATCTGCTGGCATTATTAAGAGCCCACTATTTTCTCCACGTTAGAAGAATAAGTGTTAAGAAATAAATAAAAGTTATTTTCAAATTGGGGTAAAATTGATCAGGTAATTATAATATTGACAAACGTGTGTTAAGTAGGGTAATGTGTATTGTCACTGATGACGAACGAATTCAGCATCCCAGCACATGTGACTGTTACACTTTCATGAGTTTTAGCAGCGATGACGTTATTTACAAATTTTTATAATCATGTGGATTTTTGTAGCTTAAATATTTTGTAATCAGGTGGAATTTTATGGCTTATGGAGTGCATAGCGAACAGTTTTTTTTACCATGACGGAATTAAAACAGGAAATGGGTCCTGATATACACGTGTGTGTGTTGCTGTGGAATTATTTCCATGTATTAATTCGATTCATTGGACTCCGAGTGTAGTTAGTTAGTTCGTTAGTTAGTTAGAATATAAACTGTATGAACATTTCCGTGTCCAGCACCACCCGTTTCAATAATTATGTTCTACCATTTGGCATGACCAGTGCCTATTATAAGTCAAAATAAACCCGTGTAATTAACGAATATTTTTCTCCGTAGTTTGAAATGATTACTATTCACGCTGCATGAAACCACTCGTGAAATACTAATTCAAAAATAATATCTCAGTGTGATGCACTGTCATATTAATAGTTTTATTTTTAAGTTAACATTATTTGCTTCGTGTTTTGGGCTTGTGTTTGGCCAGAAGGAGTGAAATATAAAACCAGCAGTCATTTCCAGTTTATTATAAGAATTATTTCCTGAAAATATCAAGGAAATTTTTTAAACAATTCTTATAATCGAATGCCTGATATTTACTTTAGCCAATGTTCAGTGGCTGCCTGATATTTACTTTAGCCTATGATCAGTGGCTGCCTGATATTTACTTTAGCTTATGCTCAGTGGCTGCCTGATATTTACTTTAGCCTATGCTCGCTCAGTGGCTGCCTGGTATTTACTTTAGCCTATGCTCAGTGGCTGCCTGATATTTACTTTAGCCTATGCTCAGTGGCTGCCTGATATTTACTTTAGCCTATGCTCAGTGGCTTCCTCATATTTACTTTAGCCTATGCTCAGTGGCTGCCTGATATTTACTTTAGCCAATGCTCAGTGGCTGCCTGATATTTACTTTAGCCAATGCTCAGTGGCTGCCTGTTATTTATTTTAGCCTATGCTCAGTGGCTGCCTGATATTTACTTTAGCCTATGCTCAGTGGCTGAGCCCAGGCTAAAGTATGTCGAAAATAACACTGCAGGATTGAGGGATGTGTATTTATATCGAATGAAAGTAGAATTTGTTTCAATTTTATTGCACGCGTCTTCTGCTTCTTTTATCTTCTAATTTTTTTTTCATTTTCCTTTTCTTGTTTTTTTAATGTCTCCTTTCTTTTAACTGTCTCCTTCTCCGATTCTTTCTTATTGTGTGAGACTGGAGGTTCTCAGATTTTTATTATGATAAGATGTGTCTCGCTGTAATATGGTAGAAATGTTCCGTCGTTCCGAGATGTGACTCACAGCGTTATGCTATGAATGTAGCAGCGTTATGACATGTGACTCACTGCATTATGCTAGAAATGTCCCAGTGTTCTGAGATGTGTCTCACTGTAGTATGGTAGAAATGTGCCGTCGTTCCGAGATGTGACTCACAGCGTTATGCTATAAATGTAGCAGCGTTATGACATGTGACTCACTGCATTATGCTAGAAATGTCCCAGTGTTCTGAGATGTGTCTCACTGTAGTATGGTAGAAATGTGCTGTCGTTCCGAGATGTGACTCAGCGTTATGCTATGAATGTAGCAGCGTTATGACATGTGACTCACTGCATTATGCTAGAAATGTCCCGGTGTTCTGAGATGTGTCTCACTGTAGTATGGTAGAAATGTGCCGTCGTTCCGAGATGTGACTCATAGCGTTATGCTATAAATGTAGCAGCGTTATGACATGTGACTCACTGCATTATGCTAGAAATGTCCCGTTGTTCTGAGATGTGTCTCACTGTAGTATGGTAGAAATGTGCCGTCGTTCCGAGATGTGACTCACTGCGTTATATTATAAATGTAGCAGCGTTATGACATGTGACTCACTGCATTATGCTAGAAATGTCCCAGTGTTCTGAGATGTGTCTCACTGTAGTATGGTAGAAATGTGCCGTCGTTCCGAGATGTGTCTCAATGCGTTATGCTATAAATGTAGCAGCGTTATGACATGTGACTCACTGCATTAAGCTAGACATGTACCGTCATTCTGAGATATGACTCACTGCATTAAGGTAGAAATGTACCACCGTCTCAGATCTCCTGCTGCTTCTACCGTCAAGGCAGTTCAGAATCTTCGCACTGCTACAGTTTATCAGGCAGCAGTTTTTTCTCCGTTTATTTATTTTTTTTCACTTCCACTTTATTTGTTTATGTCTGAAGTTTTATCCCTGTTGTTACCGTAACGAAATTCCATGCCTACCGTCTTACGTTCTAAAGATTTCTAAATCTTTTTTTTTTAACAGATGTTAATACAAACATATACCAAGACAAATGAACACCAGCTGTTCAAATTATGCCCCCCAGACATGTACCTGCTTTCCAATTTTGACAGGCATAAAGATACATAATTATAGCGCCTAGAGAACTCGGATAGGTCAATCGGCGTCGAGACCACAATAAGGATTTTAGTAACTTGATTGCCATTTATGCCGTAGGTTAGAATTTTTTCTCTTGTTCAGAAAACTCAGATCAATTTTGGGGCAGCCATGCTCCTATCCAATGCGTTTCGGGGCCCTAATACCAGGTGTGAAGAGGCTGGGGCCCAACAGACCACCTGTCTGATTAATACCATAGTTCTTTCTTTTGGAGTAAAATGAACAGGAGGTGGGTTTGACCAGACAGTTTTATTTTGTGTCGACGGTAAGAACAGATGTAGCCTTATGCCTATTTTTAATTACCTGCTGCTCCCGTATGACGTGTACAGCGACAACGATTTATTGTTAAAGGAGATATTTATATTTAAACACAACCCGAATACTGATAATCCTTCAGAACCGTATTTTACTCTTCCTGCTTTTTTCCATAACTGTTTTGATCTTATGCTTTTAATATCTTCCATTATTACTTTCCAGCCCTTATTGGAGTTTAGGGGGCATGTGCTGTTTCCATCTCCAGTACAGGCGAAAATATGACATTTACTGAAAAAATCCTTATATTTCTCTACCATAAGAAGATAATATTTATTAGTTCTTCGCGTTCTTAACAGTTCCTATGGTTCTTTATTAGCTCTTTGCGTTCTCTATTAATTCTTTGGGTTATTTAAGAGTTCTTTGTGTTCTTTAGTAGTTCTTCGTGCTGTTTATTAGCTGTTTTTATTATTTATTTGTTCCCTGTGTTATTTATCAGTTCTTTGTGTTATTTATTTCTTTCTCATTTATTAGTTATTTTTATTATTTAATAGTTCTTTCTGCTCTTTATTGGTTCTTCGTGTTATTAATTAGTTCTTTGTGTTATTTATTAGTTCTCCGTGTTATATATTAGTTCTTTGTTTTATTTATTAGTTCTCTCTCTTATTTATTATTTGTGTTATTTAACATTTCTTTGTGTTCTCCAGTAGTTCTTCGTGTTATTCGTTAGCTGTTTGTATTATTTATTAGTTCCTTGTGTTATTCATCAATTCTTTGTGTCATTTATTAGTTCTCTGTTATTTATTATTTGTGTTATTTATCCCTTATGTATGTTCTTTATTAATTTTTGTGTTACTTATTAGTTCTTTGTATTCTTTATCACTTCTTTGTGTTATTTAATAGTTATTTGTGTTCCTTATTAGTTCCTTATTAGTTCCCTTTTTTTGTTAGTTCTTCGTGTTATTTACTAGTTCTTTGTGTTCTTTATTAGTCTTTATGTTCCATACTGTTTCTTTGTATTCTATGTTAGTTCTTCTTGTTATTTACAATTCCTTGTGTTGTTTATAAGTCTTTATGTTCCTTATTAGTTCTTTGAATTCTTTGTTAGTTCTTCGTGTTATTTAATAGTTCTCTGTGTTATTTATAAGCTCTCTGTTTTATTTATTATTTATTTGTGTCATTTATTACTTCTTTATATTCTTTAGCAGCTCTTTGTTTTCCGTACTTTTTCTTTGTGTTATCTTTTAGTTTTTGTGTTATTTTACATTGTTTTGCAGTGTTTTGTTCGGAATTTTGACAAGTAATTCCTCCTAAAACTAAGTTTCATTCTATTTGTTATCTAAAGTTTACCAACGATGTTTCCTTTACTCTGTCCCAGCCTTAGTCTTTCATTCTTGTGTCCAGAATAGAAGCGCGTTATTTTTATGGATACGAAACAAAAGAAACTGACTCAAAACAGCATTTAAACTTTGCCGGCACACTTAAATTTCCGCTGAAGAAACACTGTATTGAGACGGTTCGCTCGGGTCCCCTTTGGATGTCTGCTGTACCTCCATCTTCCCCAAATCAATTTCCGCTACAGAAAAAGAGTTCTTGTGAAGAATGATATATAAAAAGAAAAAAAGGAGACGTTGAACTCAGAGCAGAGAGATCTCGCAAAAATTTTAGCTGATTCCGTGGGACATGATTTTAACTGATTAACTAATTCTTTTTCGGGTAATCAAGAAAGTACAGTCATTATGTGAAACCTGGAACTTCCTTACTGTCTGCACAAGAGCTAGCTATGAAATATTTCTCTTGTTCCATACCCACTCCCCCCCCCCCCGAAATACAGCGTCTCTCCATTATTTTTTCTGTCATTGCACAGTAATGTGTAACGTGTTAACTACAGTGGGAATCAAAATAGGTTTAGAATAATCAGGCATTCTGGGAATTACTATGTCTTTCAGTAAAATTGTGTTCCAACTTGCGGAACGAGGCGTGGGTGAATCTTTGTGACGTATGATGTGAGGTTTAGTGTCAGACGTCAATACGTCGAAATATTAATCAGGGGGCTTTCGTAATAGAGTTCCTAATAATTCCAAATTTGCTGTCGCTCCCATATTTATCATTACATATATTCTCCTTCTCTGTAACTGTATTTTTCTTAATAGCCTTTCCCTTTTTTCTTTTTTCCTTCTTCTTTCATTTTGTTTTTATTAAATTTAAAAGACTCACTTCCGGGCAGTACACCAGACGCACCAGCGCACCAGACGCACCAGCATACCAGACGCACTAGCACACCAGACGCACCAGCGCACCAGACGCACCAGCACACCAGACACACCAGCACATCAGACGCACCAGCACAGAAGACACAACAGCACACCAGACGCACCAGGACACCAGACGCACCAGGACACCAGACGCACCAGCACACCAGACGCACCAGCACATCAGACGCACCAGCGCCCCAGACGCACCAGCACAGAAGACGCAACAGCGCACCAGACGCACCAGCGCACCAGACGCGCCAGCACACCAGACACATCAGCACATCAGACGCACCAGCACAGAGGACGCAACAGCACACCAGACGCACCAGCACTCCAGACGCACCAGCACACCAGACGCACCAGCACACCAGACCCACCAGCACATCAGACGCACCAGCACAGATGACGCAACAGCACACCAGATGAAACAAAACGGGACTTTTTAACTGCAACTGCAGTCACTACCAAATATTATAAACAGCACAGATTTTATTGCAAAAAGATCTGCTGTTTTACGTAATTTTGATAAATTCAATATTTTATAACTTCAGTAAACACAATATCAAAGCCGCCTGAAGACGGTGCAGAAGTACCGAAACATGTAGAAACGTTTGTACTGTAACTTAACATTTAATATATATAATGGTCCCGGTAGCTCAGTCGGTATAGTGACTGACTAGGGGCTGGAATTTCAGGGATCGAATCCCGGTGGGGACGAGATTTTCCGCCCGTCCAGACCGGCCTTGGGGCCCATCCAGCCTCCTGTACAATTGGTACCGGGTCTTTCCCGAAGGGTAAAGTGCGGCCGGGGCGTGCTGCTGAACACTCACCCCCTTCTAGTGCCGCGGTCATGGAAGAGTAGAGCTATACCTCTACCCACCCTCTGGGCCACACCGGGTCTGTAACGGGATCACTTTACCTTATAAATATATTGTGTGTGTGTGTGTGTGTTTGTGAATGTGTGTGTGAGTGTGTGTGTGTGTCTGCATTTTTTGGTACAAATTATCAATGAACAATAAATTTGAAAGATCTTCTATCAGGTCGCAGAGGTATTGTGATAAACCTTCTACACCTAATTATCAGACATTCATTAAATTTGGTGCTGCAAAATTCAATTAGTGTCAGTTTAAGAATAGGTGAAGTTTCACCTTTGCTCCCCCTATAAACCACTTTTGGAGCAAACGGAGGTATTCTGTGAAAACCTTGGGTCCCATGTGTGAGTTCGCAGTAATATCGTGATGAAAACGTACAGGCTTCTGAGGAATGAGTTATTTACAGGACTTGTTACTGCAGTAACGTTTATCGTATTATGCTATATTATCTCTTGTAACTTTGATAATAGACAATGTTTATTCATGAGTTTGCTGACTCGTGTGCATTCAAGTGTAAAGTACAAAGTAGTGCTTTGGATTCGAATTTCTCTTGTGTGTGTGTGGAAATAATTTTTATACTGTCCTAAAGGGGAGACACGTCATCTTCCACGCCTCTTTTTAAGATAGAGATTAACCTTTTAAAGAAGAAACGTAATCTGCTTTATATAAGGAATCAGTCCGTACCGAGCTGTAAACACTTTCCAGCACGGTTATAAAAACCAGCCATTTAATAATGTATAAAGGAAAGTTCGCTGTCTGTTCTGAGATACGCACAAAACACTCAACTCAAGGCGAGCACCATGTAGAATTTTTGAATTTTGAACCTGGTGGTACGTAAAGAAACCGCTAGGCTTTAAAAGGTTAATAATGTAAGAATTGACATTGTTTCATGTCGGAAATTTTGAGACCATCCTTAAGTCAAACATTCGTATACGTGCTCTGACAATTAAGTTCGCGAACTCGCCACCGTGCGCTTACCGTGGCAGCACTGGGCAAAAGCCTTGGTATGATGTGATGACGTTGACATATCAGCGTTTCACAGTTGTGTTGCTGTTGATCTATGGCAGTCTCTTTCTGAGTGGCATCTATTAATGTCAGCGTGTGTTTTGGTGTGCCGCCGCAAGAATTTCGAAGCTTGAATTAGAGAAGAGAAGAAACATTAAATTTCTTGTTAAACTTGAAAAGAGTGGAAATGAAATCATAGAGATGTTGGTGCAAGTTTACACCTAGAAATATAATTAGTGGAAGATCTAATATTATCATTTTCACAGTCGCAAATAATGAGATTTCACTCTTCGTGTTAGACACCCCTTGCGTTTTACAAAAACAAGGTGAAAGTAAATTAATCCCTATACCTGCCTGGACAGGCGCTGAGGGCTCTAGGAGGTTGAGGCTACCAGGTTAACACATGAATGTGGTAAAGTTGAGAGCCCTACGAACCAGCCGTCTTTACCCCACAGGAGACATCACTGGTATTCATTTCGTAGATTCTGCGTCATCCCAGTGTCACAGTGAGGTCGGAAGGATTAGGTAGATGGAAAATTCCAATGACACCATCAGGGAACAACCCGCAACCTTCTGCCTCGACAAACTGCGCCATAAAAATCCGTCGAGTGGGAGACGAGATTTTCAATGCGGATAGACGGACAGACGGACAGACACGACGAAGCGAATAGTCCCTTTTTCGCAATTTTTGCAAACGCGCCCAAAAGTATTTCAAGTCAGCTTGAGATATTTTAAATCAGCTCGGTGCCAGTCACACTTTTTTTAAGTGCCTGAGGGGTGTCCATGTCTACGTTACCTGTTATTTTGGCTGAATTAGCCGTTTTTCATTATTGAATATCTAAGTGTGATCCTGTTAAAAAAAAAGTGTGGCTTTTGTGAAAGTTTGTGCAGTGAAAAACACTTTATTTGAGAAAAAAAATGTTCTGCTCTTGAAGTAAAAGGCAAAGTAAGTCAAAACACAACTAATTTATAGGTTGGGTGTTAACGAAAAGACATGTTTCGGCCTACTCAGAGGCGATCATCAGGTTTACAAAGTAAACTTGATGATGGCCTCTGAGTAGGTCGAAACATGTCGTTTCTTTAACACCCAACAAATACATTGGTTGTTTTGTGATTTACTTTGACTTTTACTTCATTTTTACATAAACAATGGGGATGCCTCAACTTAAGTTCTGCCCTTGCTTTCTGAAATTTATCTCAGATTTGAATAGGCTCTGGCACAGATTATGACAACAGAAATACGTTACGCGTTTCATAATATAAAATTGTGTTTGTGGGAGTCACTAAAATTTCTCTTCGTACTCCCTCCATTTATTATCCGATTTGTGAAATAGTATGTGAGCTCTGTAAGTAACGCTGTTCATTTTTTAGTATCACCGTGAAAATGGGCGAAAATTTTATATGGGTATAGATAAATTAAATTTCCGTTGATCCATTAAACCCGTGAGGCATTCTGAAACTAAGAACGCTTTGGTAACGTCAGCATCGTCTATTACGAAGAACCTTAGAAATTTGCAACACTGTTAGTGCTAGCAGTGCTTTTGTTTGGACAAAGTGACAAACTTTATTTTGAAAACGCGGGTTTAATGTTTGTTTAAAGTGAACATTTAAATGTTAATTTTATACAGATTTGATTTACAACGGAGTCAATACGTATTAATTTCTCGCATGGAGCTAATTAATGTTAATTTTATAAGTACCTTTTTCCTCCTTAGTCTGGTCGTGTTCATTTTGTACATGTTTATTATTTGAACCAGACTAGTATATATTCAAGTCTTAAATGGCGAAATTTAATCGGCCCAACTCGTGTGATCGATAAATTCGTATCTGTATTTTAACCCTTTAAAGACGAAGCGCAGAATAATTTATTTTAAAATCCAGTCCGTACCGCGCTGTAAACACTTTTTATCTCGGTTATAAAAACCAACCAGTTTATACTGTAAGTGGCAAAAGTCGCTGTTTGTTCTCAGATAAATACAAAACACATAAATTTATTTAAAGACCCAGTACGTACCGCGCTGTAAACACTTTTCATCTCGGTTATAAAAACCAATCATTTTATGCTGTAAGTGGCACAAGTCGCTGTTTGTTCTCAGATAAATACAAAACACATAAATTTATTTAAAGGCCCAGTCCGTACCGCGCTGTAAACACTTTTCATCTCGGCTATATAAACCAAT
>Ga0123354_10016385_pt1 | contig 11614 bp, 8 predicted proteins | sample TergutLab28metaG_2_FD_97872 | JGI IMG/M metagenome (GOLD analysis project Ga0123354, IMG submission 97872) | Labiotermes labralis P4 segment gut microbial communities from Petit-Saut dam, French Guiana - Lab288 P4 | ecosystem: Host-associated > Arthropoda: Insects > Digestive system > Gut ... | reverse complement strand
GCCATTGAAACCATCACCGCTGACATGCTACAAACAGTTTGGAACGAACTCGATTATCGTGTTGATGTTTGTAGAATCACAAAGGGCGCACATATAGAGCACCTGTAAGGTATGTAACAAAAATTTGGAGTGTTGTTCTATTGAATAAAAAATACATATACCCCTATCTCAAGTGTATTGTGTATGACAAGTTGTTAAAATCCCGACAATCATTTCGAATAACCCTGTATTTAACAGTGCTCTTAGTAAGTGCTGTCCACAGACCAGGAGATGACCCCTGCAGGAATGCGATAGCTGCGCATGCGTAAGACTTCCTGTCGAATGGCCAGTCGTTCTATCAATAGAGAGTGCACTCGCTCGCTGTCACAGAAATGGAAATGCTTGACTTGAGTCTGTGGTGCTAGTAGAACGATCTGGCGCTCCTGCCAATAGCAGTCCAGTGGTCCGCCCTACAGCTGGCAAATTCCCGCACCGCGCCAAACACGCCTACCGCACGCGAGTGACGTGTGGTGTGTATGATATTGGGTGAGATTCTATTCACCTCTGTTTTATCAATTCGTTGACAGTGCTGCCTTTATCTTGTCGCTCCTCCAGATTTTTCATATTACTTCACAGTGAATATTGTCCCTGTGCTCACCATGAAGGCGTGTTGGGGTATGGAGGTTTAGCTTCCATAATGCATAATCCCTGCACTAGATGGAGGTGAGTAATCGGCTTCGCGCCTCGGCTGCTTTGCCATCGGGGAAAGAACCGCTGGTACTCATCGACTAGGAGGTTGGATTCATATTTCTTAACATTTTTAGTACACTGTACCGCTCTTCTTCAACTTCAGCGTCTTGTTCGTGTGACTTGCCTGTCACTTGTCAAGTTTTTCGCCACTAAAATATTCTTTGTCTTTTAAAGATTTCTATAAAATAAAATGCCAATTGCAAAAATTGTGTACTTGAAAAGCACGGTCGATGATGAACAATAATATTAACAAAGTACATATATATATATATATATATGTACATACATATGTACATACACATACGTACATACATACATACAAATGTACACACATACATGCATACCCACATACACATATACATACACACATATATACGTACGTAGTACATACATACATACACGAAGATATACATAAAGATGGCTGCCGAAGTGAATGACGAGGTCGAGAACGCTGTCAATCTGATAGTGAATACAACAGAACAAAGCGGGAGATTAGAAAAAGATTATCCAGACTGGAGGGCACTAAATGGAAAATAGAATTCTCGTGGGTAAAGGTCCACGCGGGAATGTATGGTAACGAAATGGCGGACAGAGTAGCTAAAGAAACAGCACGAAGTAAAGACGCCGAAACTGCATTTAAGAGAATCCCAATAAGCACATTTACTACGAATTGGAAGAAGAAGCCAAACAACAATGGCAAAAAGAATGGAAAAAGTGCACAAAGAGAGCAATAACTAAGGGGTATTTCCCCAATGTCCAGGAGAGGCTAAGCATGAATATCAGAGTTACACCTAATATTGCGGCGATGACTACAGGGCACGGGAAAACCAGGGCCTATCTCCATCGGTTTAAGCTATTGGACAACGCAACATGTGCCTGCAAACACGGAGACACTGTACCAGTGCATACTAGTAGAAAAACAGAGAGGAACCCTGAAGAAAAACATCGTCCACCCCGGTCATTGGCCAACACGCAAACAGAAGTTAATCACGAAGTTTCGGAAACCGTTCATAACCTTTATCGAATCAATAGACTTTGACTTACTATAACAAAGCTGGAATCAAAAAAAGTTCTGAACAACGTAAAGTGACACAGCGAAGGATGCTTTCTGATGTACAACCAAATTAACTCTGCATGTAGTATTACCCAGTTTAATTGGACATGCTTTAATAAAAAAAATAAATACACACATACATATATACACGTACATACATATATACATACATACACAGATACATACATACATACACATACGCATACGCATACCTACATACATACATATACACGTACGTACATACATACATACATACATACAAATGTACACACATACATGCATACCCACATACATATATACATACACACGTACATACATACATACATACATACACACACATACATACATACATATATTGTATGGTGAATCTCGAGATAATGATCTAGAGGCTATTTAGTGCACCGCCATTTTGAGAAGAAGAAATACTGCTTCGATCCGCCCACGGCCGGTACCACTTTCCAGTCTCCTTTCAAATGCTCCCAATTCAGCGCACAAAAAGCGCGTGTTTGCACTCATTTAAAATGAAGAGTTTCTCCTTTTCCTTAGATGGCACTACAGTCGCTTCCTTAATGGACCTCACCCAGTCAGCTGTGTTCTTTTTTACCTCTCTTTTCAGTTTTCAATTTTGGGTTTATTAATATCGGTACACGGTTCCACCTTCGGTTTTTGGTCGTCCTCTTAATCATCCTCCCTGAGGATTATTTTTACATACTTGGCTTAACTAAAATGAAAAGTTCCTTTACCAAAAGTATGTGTATTTACAGCATGCAGATTCACTGATTCCCTACACTGAAGATGCTATTAATTTGTAATGTGAAATAAAACAACATAAGTTTTTAATATATGAACTGCCGTAAGTTTCCTGACTGCTTTAATAAATCTCGATGTCAGGGCGTTTTGTATCCCTGCAGACGTGCAGGCTATGTTCAATTCAGTGCCAAGGGCCACGAAGCTTTTCCGGGAACACTGTCAATACAAAAACGTAAGTCCTGTCTCGTAACACGTCACGTACTTTATCTGTGTGTACAGTGTAGTTCATATATAGGCCTACCACATGACAAAGAGTCAGTGGTGTAACATTTGAACTTCTTAGAGGCCAGGTTATTGTTTGGCTTCTTCCACGCCATCCATTAGGAAACCCAGCATTCAAAGCCTGCCGAAACAGTGGACTGTAGTTGGGCGCAGCGCCATACTGTTGAAGAACAGCAGTATTATTCACTTTCAGTGTCTTTAATTATTTTGAAAGCTAACGGTTTTAACGCGACGAATTAAAAATTTCCTAAGGTAAAGTAAAAGTAAAGTTCACTCTAGAACAGGCCACGAAGTCCCAGAGGGGGAGCACATATATAGCTCTACTCTTCCTTTAACATCGGCCCTCGATGGAGGTGTGTGGTCAACGCTACTCCCCTGCCGCTTTACCCCCCGGGAAAGAGACCCGGTACCCATTGTATAGGAGGCTGGGTGGACCCCACGGCCGGTCTGGACGGGTGCGGAAAATTTCGCCTCCACCGGGATTCGATCCTCGGACCGTCCAGCCCGTAGCAAGTCGCTTATAGCTGTTTGATTTCAGTTTCCTCTTACGGTATACTGTGCGAAATATGAAGGCCCTATTTTGTCGTACAGTCACGTAGCAGTGCAGAGCACATGTCCACTATCGGCGAGTCAGACATTGCTCGAAAATGTGACGTGTTTCAGCTCACCTTGTGCAGCAGCTGTGCACATTAACTGAGCCGTTAATGTGAAAACGGAGGCTCAGATGTTGAAAAGATTCTTCGTGGAAAATATTCATATTTATCAATTCAATTTATGTCAAAATCTGTATATTCTACTTACCAGATGATTTCATTTTTCTCTTTAATATTGTTAGTTGGTGTCAGTTACATGAGGTCGTAAACTGAAACTTGTGTGAGAATTCGTTGTACTCCCTTCTCACAATACCACGACTGTAAATACTTGTGTAAAACAGGGCGATTATGGTGATTATTACAGTGGTAATAATATTAAAATGTGGGCCGGGTAGCTCAGTCGGTATAGCGACTGAGCTACGGGCTGGACGGTCCGGGATCGAATCCCGGTGAGGACAAGATTTTCCACCTGTCCAGACCGGCCCTGGGGCCCACCCAGCCTCCTGTAAAATGGGTACCGAGACTTTCCCGGGGGTAAAGTGCGGCCGGGGCGTGCTGCTGACCACTTACCCCCTTCTAGTGCCGCGGTCATGGAAGAGTAGAGCTATAACTCTACCCACCCTCTGGGCCACACCGGGCCTGTAACGGGATCACTTTACCTTTTTTAATAATATTAAAATGATATTACCACGTAAAATTACGCTGAAGAAATTAATAGACTTTTCCTCTTATATGATATTATTTTAGCAGTATTCATTATAACGGCGTTTTATTTCAATTTCAGCGTGGTATAAACGATAATTAACATTTCTCGCACAACTATAACTGCCACTTTATGTCTACTATTGATAGAATTGGCAGGTAAAGGGAAAGGTGTGTTAAAATTAGATAAGTAGAGAGTGCAATAGATACATGGATACTTTTCCATTATGTAAATTTAAATATTGATTGATATGTGGTCTTAATCCCAACCTGTCCTAATGACAACGAAATTAAACTGTGTGAATGTAGTGCTGCTAGTTTAATCGGCCGAATGTCTGTGTTGCTTTCACAAATATCACGCGAACCGCACCCATTGTAAATCCATCCGCCTGTGGCGGTTGATTGCCACTTCTACAATATCGTGCTGTACCTGAAGATGAGACGTCGCATGACGCTTCACACAGAGTCACAGATACCTCTGGACGTGACACAAAAGGAAATTCTTGCAACGCTGAAAACAGAGCCACGCCAGAATAAGCCTGCGACTTATTTTATTTTAACAGTTTATTATGCTTTGATTTAAAATACTGAAAGTAGTTTTTTTACCCCATGGCATAACAGGCCCTAGTGGGCTAGGGCCTCCTCCTTAACGAGGTTTCACGATCACTCAGAGCACCATACTTGGTAGGACTCCTCTGGATGAGGGGGACTGCGGTAGCGCAATGGTTAAGGTGCTGTGCTACAGATCGGAAAGTCGTTGGTTCGATCCCAACTGGTGTCAGTGGATCTTTCATTGACATAAAATCCTTCCGATCGCAATATGGCCCTGGGGTCGAATCAACTTCTAACAGAAATGAGTACCAGGATTATTTCCTGGGGTAAAGGCGGCCGATGCGTAATGCTGAAAACCTACCACCATCCTGTGCCGTTGTCACGAAATGTGGGAACCTTAAATTCCTGGAACCCTCTGGACCCCTCCGAGCCTATAACGGGACTGATTTACATTTTACCTCTGGATGAGAGATCAGCCCGAAGCAGAGTCCTTTACCTGACCCACGACACTTACAAGAGACATGCTTGACACCGACGGGATTCGAACCCGCAATCTCAGCAAGCGAGCGACCGCAGACCAAGACCTCAGACAGCGCGGCTACGGGGATTGGCCTTGGTAGCAATTGCTTATACGGAACACATAAATGCGCTCAGGGCCAAATGCAGAGGTTTTAGTGCAAACTTGACGGCACATATACAAACCAATGGGTTTTGAAGGCTATAATATTCCTAAGAACTTGAAGCTAGTTTTTATCGCCTGGTATGCTGAAGTGTATCAGGAACGTAACGGAGCGTCATCAGTCATCAAGGAACAGCGTGCTACGGCTCTCAGTTATTCCTTATTACGATAAAACTTTAGAAAATTTCTATCAGTTTGTAGTGGTTCTGTATACATTGTGTGGAACAGCAGACAAAGAAAAGAATGCAGCTCACAATAGGGAGAACTAAACTGGCTGGTGACGTCATAATTGGTATGACACAAGTGCAGGTGTCCTTGGATACTGAGCCAGTGACGGTAATGATGGTACGGATAGTTGTTGATGGAAGATGTGCAGATGGTGGATGCAGACTACGTAGCTTTAGGACTACATACGTTAGATTGGTCCCACGCGAGAAGCGTCCATTTGAACTGCCTGTGAAGTACTTACAAAGACGTGCAAGACTGGAGGTTGCCGTAATGTAGAGGCTGAGGATTCTGGTCTTCTAGGCTGATACGCGGAATAGCGGGGCTATCGATATCCGACGTTTCGAAAGAATTTACCGTCTTTTCTTAAAGTGTCACGGAGTCCATGAAGATATTAAGAATTTTTTCACTCATTATTATGTAACTGAAATGGATAAAGCGCAGAAAGGGCATGGACAGGTGCCTGAGAGCGTCTCTGACAGGGGATGAGTTGGCACAGATTCTGTTCTTAAAGCGTCCTAAATAGGGAGCGGGAAATTTTAGTCGCCGTAGTGGCTAGGGTGCGAGCTAGACAACCGAGAAATAGCTACCCGTTTTCTTAAGGTCATCTTGCAGCTGCTTATGTCTTCGTCCTTGTATCATCGTCCCTTTATCCTTCCTTTGACATGAGACACCAAAACGCCCGTCTTCATTCCACACAACTCATCTTTCACAGTCCTTCATTTCCATGTTATATAACTTACATAGATGGGAAAGCGTCGTGAAAAATGCAGAGTGTATCAGCAGCAGACTAAAGGCGAGATTTAACTTGGCAAATGGGACGGGGGTCTTTCCGAAATGCATAGTAGAAACCGAAACACCTTTCATAGTGGACATTGCCTCTGAAGTATTGTAGCTAAATTCATTTGCAGGACTGTACGAGTGACCTAATTCATAAAGCTCTAGATTAGATGGGAAACGTAATGTCGCATCTGACGCTAGAAACCTGAGAAAGATTTGTGAGATTTCCTGCAATTACGTAACACAAATTGCACGAACAAGGTCAAATGACCCCACCCATATCGCGTGACTGAAGATGAATTATAAACTGCTCGTACAGATAGGAGGTTTGGGCAACCGCGTGGTTTGGTTTGTTACTAACGTTTATACAGTAACAAACCAAAACGCTTGGTCTCCCAACCTCCTGTTTATGCGAGTGTAAAGGAGCAGTTCATAGTCATTACTAACGTATATATACAATGGGTACCGGATCTTTCCCGGGGGTAAAGCGGCCGGGGCGTGGCTTTTACCACCCACCCCTATCTAGCAGCTTTAACGAAAGAGTAGAGCTATACCTCTACTCCCCTTCTGGGCCTTTGTGGCCTGTTCTAGGGCGAACTTTGTCTTTACTGAGTTCAATATGCCCAAGGGAGGTGTGACGGTGAGTGACTACTAATTTATATGTTGCTTGGTTTGGCAGCTCTTCGAGTGTAGTAATTATGTGCTAGTCTTTAAAAGAAAATTAACGACTGGCATAAAATGTAGTAGAAAAAACTGCAAATATACGAAGTTTACAGCCGTGTATTTGTGGTTTTATGTAGCCAACTGAAGAACAGATCAATAAAATGACTTGTTATGTCATTGCAGAAGAATAATACATTTTGAGCTTCGGAGTAGATCGCGGAGGATTTGCGTATCGTTTATCTAACTACCCTGTCAATAGCACAGGCTGCGCAGAGCGCAATGGTAGTATAATTACTGAATAGACATAGGAAGTTTATGCAAGGAAGCGTTCGTGAGCTATTTTAAGGCACTACGCACGCATTTGTCTGAAGAGACAAAGGAAAACCACGATAAACTTCAATATAGCTGGTGCACCTGCCGAGATCCAAACCGAGAATCTCCGAAACAGAAGTTGAAATCGTTACTTCTTGAGACATGATATTTGGTTGGGTGCTGACTTGAATATTTGGATATGAGCGAGATGAAGGGACAGAAGTTGTTAGAAATTAATGTTACTGAGGAGCACTGTCGTTTGTACTGTTCACTAGACACAGGAGCTTCAAGACAGGTTTCACTGCTTGATATTTACGTAACTTCTGCTTAACTTGTTTATCTCAGTATTTAACCAACTTGATGCACAAAATTTGTTTCACAATAAGTTTTATTTCATGACGTTACATGTTTCGAGCACATGTGCTCGAAACATGTAAAGTCATGAAATAAAACTTATTGTGAAACAAATTTTGTGCATCAAGTTGGTTAAATACTGCGATAAATATACTGAGATGCACGGTCAACAAAACATCATAAATACATAACTTGATTTGTTGCTAACACCACTGTGCATCGTGTGACTGACGCTAAGTCACCTGGAGAGCTGGCCGATTGAAAAGACTTTCGGCTGACCAACGGGAATAATCGTGGCCGATTCCGTTATGCATTTGCCATGAACTCTAGGAGGAAAGGCGAGTAACGAGGGTGTTCTTATTCAGTAGTCCGCGGGTTGAGAAACGAAGACAGCTGTTGGTAAGTGTCGTTGGACGTAGCGGTAGTCTGCATCCTCGCCGATGGGGCAGGTCACGTCCCTTTTTTAATGCAGCATTGCGCACTTGACCATTTTTTTTTTGTAAACAACTATCATTAAATTCACACATAATAAATTAACAGAATGTAGTGGCTTCAAGTCTTGTCAAATTCACGTCGACTTTTTACGCTTAAAACGTATTAATTTAAGATCATAGTGGATAGTTTTGGAACTAACAATTGAATATACAGAGTGTATCTTTAATCGTTTCTTACAGTAGGTAGCTTTCTGACATAGACTGCATCCACCGCAACATTCCGCAACAACGACGGTGTTCAGGTCAGCGGTTAAAGATACGCTCTGTACTACGCAAGTCGATATTTCAGTCACCTCGTATTTCCCAGTTTGTGGTGAATGTGATTGTCATTCTTTCCCCGTACATCTGTTAACACATGAATAGCACGAGATGAAGGCGGGGTTTAGGTCTCGCAATTTACCGGTATGTACGTCATATAAACACATCTGTTACTTTGGCAAGGCTCTCGCATGCGCACAAAGAAGGAAGGCATGGAACAGAATAACAAAAATAAAAATAACGAAGACAAAGGAGTTTATAATTATGAAAGTTTATCTTAGATAAATCACGTACAGGAACCCCAGTGATATTTTAATCCCAATCTGGGCTACGGACAGCACACACATCCGGTTGGTGCCGTATGTTGCGAGAATCCGTTAATTGCATTGAGCTCGAGCTGAAAAATGTCTTTCATGGAATGATAAACAAAGAAAGAAGCGTACGTGCAGCCGGAGGATGTCAGCTGTTTATTACCACACGATGTGGTAACGTCAGAGCACTGCACTGCTTCGCGAGTGACCAATGGCCTACCTCTTATGCTTCTCAAACCGCCCTCATTTTATGTTACTGAGACTATCCTACTGTTATTGTTATGAAGAAAGGTTGTTGCTTACTTTAAGGTCTCTGACCGCCTGCCAGACTTTTGAGGATGTCTTCGGCCTGCCTCGTGATACAGTCCTTTTGGTAACACGAAGATAAATTGTACTGTACTCGTCCTTTCGACAAGCAATAACGAATTACCTAAGCCAAAATTCGAGTCCACGTTAACAAATTTATGCAACTTCTTTTAAAGCAGTGCTTTTTAAACGGTGGTACGCGTACCCTTACCGGTACGCAGACGGTCGCCTGGTGATGCACGAGGATATTTAAACATTACTTTTTCCAATAATTAAATTTTATAAACGTCAGTTTCATTATTAAAATTGTTTTAAGTTTTTGAAATGTAAAGAAACACATTTTCAAAATGTATACAAAAATAATATATAATGTTCTGTTACAGTACAGACTGTCCTCTGTTGTTTATCAGCCTTTAAATTGTAAAAGCAGCAAATGCGATACTTTGGCTTTCCACAGCGTTTTCTTTCTCTGGTTGACACGTTTGAAGACTTCCAACTTGCCAACCAGCGAAACATCCCGGAAGAGCAGTATCATGAAAGTAGGCATTAATATTTGCAGTGGTACACGTCCATATATTTTAGTGCGAAAATGGTAAGCGAGAAAAAGAAATTGAAAGACACTCTTTTAAACACACTGTAGCAGCTGTGCTAATTGGAAGGTTACGCATGACTCAGACTATGTGCGGAAGAATTAGACAAGTTCGGACTGGAAATGGGAACACCGAAATTACATTCAAAATGAATACTACGGCCGTTCATGTATCTTCAAATTACATTCCTCGTTATTTTCCTTATATTTCATTCGCGTGTGTTCAATACCTAATCTCACTGCATGTACTTCACCTCACGCATAATAGTCTGACCAGGGATGCAAAGCAGGGCGACAAACGTGAATTTTAAAAATAGTTTTGCTCGCTCAGTCAATTCAAAATTAAATTCTAATGAACTAATCACAGGTTTACAGACTTTTGGCCTTATCCGATATACAAGTGTATTTATTGTGAGTACAAAATGATGCTAAGACCGTTGCGAACAACCTTATGCTGCTGTCAACAACTTCTAAAAACCAACTCAGTGGAGGTCCATTCATCATGTCTAAGCCAACCGACAAACAAACAACAGGCTGGAATTAAAAATTCAGTGCGTGTATTTACAGATGAAGCTAACCGATTTATATTTGATCAGAGAAAAATATTTTTTTGTAGCATTCTATAACAGTAGAGGGGGAGGGGTGGGGGAGGAGAGGGGGAGTGGCGCAAGCAGCATTTGTAATAGGCGACAAAAAATGTAGGGAAGAGGGATTTGACTCACGTAGAACTAGATTTTTATTTTGGAATGCCGGTCTTAGCCTGATATCAGACATTCTTTAATACTGATGTAGTACGTAACAATCAACTTGGAGACCTCGGCGTAGGTGGGAGGATAATATTAAATTGAATCAGAAATAAGATATTGGAAGTGAATCGTCTTGAACTATCTTGGTATAGAACGTCGCGAAACCCCGGCTACCATCGATGATGGAAATGTATTGATAGATAAGAGATTGTCAGCTTCTCAAAACGTTTATTCTGCGTGCATTTGTCACTGACATTCCCCTTGGTCCAGTTTGTTGCTTTTTAAGCTGCTAGAGCTTGTAAGTCTTATTTTGATTGAAACTCCACTTTCGAGGGTTTTGAGCCGAGGTCAATAAAGGATATGAGTGGGTTAAACGTAATATGCGTCCTACTTGATTCGGGTTTTCCGGACACCCCGTATGGAAGCTACAGGCCACACCCTTGTCATTTAGCACAGGAAATGCAAACGAAGTTGCTTCCCTAAAATATGATACAGTAATATAGTTGAAAGCTTTTCTCTGTATAAAGGACATTGGGTAGAGCTTTTGATGAACAAATAAATTGCATGTTCCTTTTAACTCTTTGTGTGTTTTTTTTGTGATTATCACTCTTATCTGTCTTGCAGTAGCACTGCACGTCACGGCTTTACCTGCCATAGCTGACCCACAGCTATAAATGCCTTCCCTCATTCTTCTGCTATAGTGCTGTGGCATTCTGTATTGCAACTGGGACATCTAGCGGACCCACTGGATGATGGGCGAATAAGGATGGAGAACTTCTGGGGCCATAATTTATAGGGAGAACCAAAGTAACTGGAGAAGGGTTGCCATTATAATTTGTTTAAAGGGATAATTCTTTCCTGAAGATGGTACCGTTCCATTCAACTCAATTTATGAAAGAAAAGGCCAGCTTCAAAGCGAACACTCGAATACCACAACGCGAAAATACATAATTACGTTACAAGAAAAGAAAAATCAGAAATAGAGTAAAATATATAATCAAATTAATTACAAATATCCAACTTAAATTAAAACCACAATGTACACTGAAGTTTAATTATCGAACTGTAGCATAAAATAATTTAAGAATTTTGATTTACTTAGCAAAAATAAAAACATTAACATTAATAATAACTGTAATAGTGCAACATTAACATTAATAATAACTGTAATAGTGTAACATTAACATTAATAATAACTGTAATAGTGCAACATTAACATTAATAATAACTGTAAT
>Ga0123354_10016383_pt1 | contig 11615 bp, 8 predicted proteins | sample TergutLab28metaG_2_FD_97872 | JGI IMG/M metagenome (GOLD analysis project Ga0123354, IMG submission 97872) | Labiotermes labralis P4 segment gut microbial communities from Petit-Saut dam, French Guiana - Lab288 P4 | ecosystem: Host-associated > Arthropoda: Insects > Digestive system > Gut ... | reverse complement strand
CCATGGTCGTTCTTAGGGCTCCAAGCACTTTACATGGCGCTTCCAACTCCCGTACAAGCAACTAACAGTCACGCAGGCACGATTAACACTGCATTCCACTCTCAAGGTCATCAACGCTGTCGCACGACGTATCAGCTGTGCACGTTGGAGTATTTGGAACCGCAAGAAGCCCCCACTTCTCTCAGGCCATTATCTCCGTAACCGTTCAACTTTGGATATAGGTGTTTTGGGTTATATCGGTATACCTTAACATAAGGAACACTCTCCCGAAGTCTGGCACATTCCTCCCGGGACACCCTGTATATCCATTTAGCTGCTGCATTTAACCCTTTAAACGCCAAGTTAAATCCCATCTGCAATCTGCTGGCATTATTAGGAGTTAACCATATTCCCCACATTAGCAGAGTAAGGGTTAAAGACGTACAGACAAAACATATTTCTCCATCACAAATTATCCGCTCCGCATAGGGTACAGTGGTAGATTCCTGTGACAATGATAATGCTACTCTGTGTTTCATTAAAGGGACGACTTTGTAAACCAGACAATCACCACCTTCAACAAAAAATGTTGTTCCATGAATTTAAATATCGCAGGATAATTTTTACAAGTACGCCTACTTCGAGGAACGGTACGGGACACCCATACAATTCCTTAGTGGTTTGCTGGAAATATGTTCACTCAGAACCCTAAAAAAGAAATATGATGTAAACAAAATAACAGAAATCTGCACTGGCAACGGCTAAAACACAAGTACTTGCGGTACAAGACGCAGAATGACGCAGTTTACAGTCCTGTATTAAGAAAATCAAAACTGGTCGTCTAATATAATTAGCCACGTAACTGAAGTATTTATTTTGAAAATCTCTGGTTCAGTTAAATATATGCATACAGGTCTAATCGAATTACACAACTTCGATTTAATATGTACTTATAACACAACACTCACTTGTTGGTATCAAAAAAATCCACGTCTCCATTAGCCCTTGACGCTGCACAAGGACAACTGCAGCAGTTTATATGTACGTACGCATACAGACAGGCACGTCGTAGCTACCGAACGTGACAAAAGTAAAACTGCCTCCTTGAAATCTCAAACACACTAAGTCCAGCTGCTGTTTGTGATAAGATTATGAAAAGTTCTACTCCATGTGATCAGTGCGATTGAGTCTCACAATGCAGTAAACGTGTTCTTCTGTGTGAAGCTGTTGCCATGAACACACATATCAAGTTATGACTCAAAGGTAAAGGATCCTACTTCAACATACATGCATACATATACACATAAATAAACATACAACTAATAGTCCTTTAGGTGCATCATGCCCGTTGTGTTATAAGCAATTAGGCAGGGGTGGGGTACGTCAAAACACAACAGTCTTGTATCTTATTTATTATGCTGACGACATGTTTCGGCCACTGTGGGCCATCTTCAGGTTACAAAAATGTATATAGAGGAAAACTTCACAGAGTATGATCATTGTGACCTGAAGATGGCCCACAGTGGACGAAACATGTCGTCGTCAGCATAAATAAGGTACAAGACAGATGTGTTTTGACGTACCCCACCCCCTCCCTAATAACACAACTAATAAATAAATAAATGCTGCACAAAATAGAAAGTAATCCGAAGATTAATCATCCTCTTGTCTGCGCCAGAAAACCCAATAAGCATTCACAACCTGCCTCTGTTGTGACACGTTCTAAGTCTAGTCCTCTGCCGACGTTTATATCTAACTACAGTTCTCATGCGGTTTTCCAGCCACATTTTGTACACTTGTATTACTGTTAGTCCCATCTCACAATCCTTAAACATAACAGTATAAAACTATGCTATAGGTACAAGTCTTCACTATCCAGTTATTTCGCCCTTCTGACTAGATATATATATTTTCCTCAAACAAATTTCACAGCAGTGGGTCTTACAACATAATAACACATTACGGCCATGCTCTGCTTAATAATTACTGTTTTTTAGACTACGAAATTATAAAAAATGCAAATATCAAATTCCTGAATCTATTTTTCATTTAATCCTATTCGTTATGTTTCTGTAAGTCAATGAACTTGAACTCTTCAATGGATTCTGGAATTCTACTATGGTTTTGTACCGTAATCTGATCAGGAGACATATCGGCTGTTATCACGGTTCATTCCGTCGTAATGAATCAGTCGTTCTGCAATCGGAAAAAAAAGCCGCAGAAGATACGGAAACACAATGGTTCAGCGGATCAGTTATTAATATATTAAAAACCCATGCTACAGATAAGACAGTGTAATATTATCGTTTATTTCGAAATACGCAAGAAACCTATCGGGCTAATTCAGATGCACACGGATGAGGTGCCTAGTAGAATATGTACATACTAACGTTTGTCCGACCCTTTCCCAGATCAGACACCCCCCCCCCTAAAAAAAACACTGCTGCACGATTTTTTGCAAGTTGGTTACGAAATACGCAACCAGGAATATCCTCCTACGGCTCAGCAGAGAAGATGGTCTAAGACGTAAAAACAGGTAAGACTAAATACACGAAAATAACACGACCTTGGTTAGTAACATACCTACAGTGCATGCTGTGAATCACTTCTGAGAATGCTTATCTACACTTGGCAAAAACAAGAAAAATGAGGCTAAAGATTCACGTCTTTATGCATATATAGTGCAAGAAGCGTTTTCTTCTTGGCTTGCTTGACCCCGAAGATGAAGGCACTACTACATTTCGAAACGTCATTGACCGTGTACCAGTCGACATGGTGTAACATCCCAGAAGACTACAATGTTCAGCGACACAGCTGTGAGAACCTCCGAACTCTCAGAAAGGAAGCTCATAATAAAATAAGTGGAAGAATAAATCCCACAAATACTTCCCCTTATATTGTGTTTGAAAACCGTTACCAACCCAGTACGTTCCAAAATGTGGATCATTATATATATATATATATATATACAGTATATAATCTAGTCAGCTATTTTAAGGAAGTGAAATACTTTGAGGGAAGAACACAAACTGCACACGTTTGAAAATAAATTGCTGAACCAGGCTATAGAATGGCCCCTTTCAAGCCTACAAAGCATGAGAAATGTACACAAGACATAGCAGAAAAATGACACAAGTGCGGGGATTCGCGGTGCTTTTACGGGCTTCGGGGAATGGAATGTGTAAAGTGGGTAGCGATAAACCCTACTTACGAGGATAACGGAAACAACTCTGCGTATGGCGGCAGCATGTCCCTCCGAAACGACGGTAACTACCCACTAGCCCACATGGTGCCAGAACCCTGGAAGTGCTGAATAAACCCTGCTGCGGAAACCTTAAATTTGATACGATGAGTATTTATCCTTTCGGCAAGCTTCCGACTCGAAAAAAAAGGCTGCATCGTTTTAAGAAATAGTGGTATTTAATTTGGTGTCAATACATTTCATCACGTAGGACCCTCTTCCACGAGCGTGTTTGTTGTGCTACAAATAGCGGCGCGATTCGGCGCACCACAGCTTAGAATGGGTGGGTCAGCAACGCTTCAGAAGTTGAAGCGCTACAAACGCTTTCCGTCGCTTGTCCCAATCACAACTAGCGCCACGACAGGACACAGCTAGCGACAAGTCTGTATCGTCGCTTATATGGTGCCGCTTCCAACAGTGCTTTCAGCCGCGCCACGTTTCGAACAGTCAGCATTTGAGGGGTCAGTCGTTCACTTCGGAGGTGTTTATTCCTACATAATGAATCATAACTTTGACACTGAATTGTTTATTAACGGACTTGAAGGCTGTCCGTCCAGCTAAACGGGATCGTACAGTAATACGATAAAAAAAAAGTCATTATTAGAGCGCAAAGGTTCCACTTTTCCTCCTTGAATTCAACAAGGTACCTATCCAAAATACACGCTTTCTTCTTCTTCTTCTTCTTCTTCTTCTTCTAATTCTTTAATTTCTTGTACAACAACACAAGACGGCCAGTGTCATCTTCAAACTCCACTTCAAACCTGAAGATAAGTTAGGAATCGTGGGTTAAGCCACTCCGATACGTAGGGCCGCCAAAACCACGCTCGTGGAAATGAGGCTCACTTCATACCCACTTCTTGTCGCGCCACAAACACCCTCGTCGAATGTGGTTCGCTTCATACACGCCATTTTTCGTCGCGCCACAAACACGCTCGAGGGATGTGGTTCGCCCCGCACACGCCACTTTTCGTCGCGCCACAAACACCCTCGTGGAACGCAGTTCGCTTCATACACGCCACTTTTTGTCGCGCCACAAACAAGCTCGTGGAATGTAGTTCGCCTCATACACACCACTTTTATGTCGCGCCACAAACACGCTCGTGGAATGTAGTTCGCCTCATACACACCACTTTTATGTCGCGCCACAAACACGCTCGTGGAACACAGTTCGCTTCATACACGCCACTTTTCGTCGCGCCACAAACACGTTCGTGGAATGTAGTTCGCCTCATACATACATACATACCACTTCTCGTCGCGCAACAAATACGGTCATGGAAAAGCCTGTATATTTCGATCCGTGTACGGCCGATTTTAATGATAAATGTTCTGCGCCTGAAACAATCCCAATCTAACGAATACGTCTCCAACAAAGCAGTACTAAGTAATAATTAGTATGTAAACCTAAGTATAATTCTGGTAAATTTATTTACTTCTTTTTTAATTATAAATTTCAGGATTATTTAGTAATGCTATACCTTGTGCAGGAAATAAAATCCAAATAAATTCCAACGCTGACCGTAGAAAGAAACTGACGTTGCATACTTCAAGGCAGGCCACTACTCGAAGCGGGAATTTGTTTAAAACCAGTATTCTGGTACCTGCCTGACACACCGAAAAAAAAAAAAAAAGAATAAGTGATTTTCGGCCGATATTATAAATGCGTACGTTCGGAATACAAACAAGATGCGTTAACGCAAAGCCAGCGTGCTCAAACATGATGTGTGCAGGAGAATTATTTTATGCAATGTCACGAAAAAAATTACACCTGCCCATAAAGATTCAACAGGCAGCTTTTTAGAGACCTGCCCACTATAACTAGAAGGGGTTAAGAATCAGAATTTATTGCTGACCTGTGACACTCCGTCACCTGTCTGTTCGTTACAAAATGCCACTTTCAGACTTGATAACATCAAAGCTAAACGTCACTTAACGAGGCCTCCAACCATCAGTCATATGGAAATAGATGCATGTGAGCTCTCAGAATCAAAACACGGCAGCTCAGCGCCAGAATGCAGTGCATCGTTAAACAACGAGTGAAAGTGAGCAGCTGTGTGCCACTTTCTACGCTACAAAAAACGCGGTCACTACAGAGCATTTCAAAACAAGTGTCACAGAAGTAGCATCATACTGGGCGACTCCGCGATAAGTCGATCCCCGTGTCTTCCACGATCAATCACGTCAACTTCAAGATCAGCGACTCGCGATTTTACCCATTCTCTACAATCGAAATACGAATGGGGTAAATGGGACGCGATAGGACGCTGACTGGCACGTACCTGACAGACAACAAACACTGGAATGTTGTCTTCCAGCTAATTTAGTTGCCTCCCAGTATGCAACATGAGAATTCGCTGCAAACCGTGAAGTCATCCCTGTGTACGTTATGAAGTCATATGTGTGGACGTACAGCAACACGCCTTCCTACCCGCAAAACTAGAAAGAAATGAGTGATAAGCTACAAGCGCTGGCTGATTTATCCTCGATACCAACTGAGCAGGAGGCTGGGTGGACCCCACGGCTGGTATGGACGTTTCGGACATGGGAGAAGCCTCTTGCCTCCGCGGGATCAAACCACTATTCCTTGGTCGTCCAGCCCACAGCCTATTCATAACAATTTATTTCGTCCGTTAAGAAGACTTGAATACAAATCATTCATAAACCTTATCTTCGACAATCACTAACTTACGTCATGCTGCAGGCGTCACTATTCATAAATCCCCCCTCCCCTTCCAACAAGGTATTATTTTATTCTCACTTCGTAAGAAGAAAACGCTGCTACTCATGATTCTAGCAGATGTTCATTATGTGACTATAGTTAGCTGCTCAAGTATTTTCAGATGCAGAACAACAACATCGTTATAATCGTGACGACACCTAATGTATTCCTACTTCGGAACTGACGTGTCTACGGCAGCATAATAAAGGCATACATGGGGGATCAGATGGAGAAGAATTACCAGTTTCAAGTTCCGGTCAATTTATTGCGTGAAATAAAGGCCTAACACATCCGATAGTAAGTGGGTGAGCAATTGGACACTGTGATTGGAGAAAACTCGGAATACTTATTACAGAAACGGTGCCGTAGAATGATAACATGGCAATGTGAATTTGATGTCCAGAGAAGCACGCTATTTTAAATTCTTCAGAGGGCAGGTAAAATTCGTCTTGAGGACCGAATACTCCTGACCTGCAAACCGTACAATGCCTAATCTTCGGTTAGGTCGATACTCTGATGTCTAATGAAACCAGTAACATGTGTTATGATCGGAATGGATCCTCTACTGGTACAAATTTAGTAACGCGTATCACTCTAGACTCCCCTTGAAAACACCTTTCCCCATTTACTGTTTACAGCAAGAACGGGTCATCGAATGAATCACAATGAAAGAACCTGGTCTGTCTACAAGCGTACCAATTTGTTCTGCGGATAAAAATATAACAAGGCTTTACAAGTACACAGTGTGCGCGTAACTGGTGTGTTCACTCTGAGATAATCCGTGGATGCAAAATTGTTCACTGAAGGATGTTACGATTTCCTTACAACAAACCAACTTTAAGTTCACGAGCGACTATCAGTTGTTAGTTAATACTCATGCAAATCGGCGACACATCAAAACCACGTCCCGAAAGAATGAACAATCAATATTAAAGATTAATTGTGGAAAATTAAATATCACTGTAACTTGTTTAACGTTTGCTTCAAAATTTCATCCTAATGGGGAACTGCATTGAAACGTAAAACATTTGATTTTAACACGGTGAACAATATCAAGACTCCGGTTTAAACACCTTGTGGACACAACAGGGTTTTTCTATTGTTTTATCTTGTGGCATGATGGGTAAGTTCACGTCATACTACTACTGAATTTCAACATTCAGAAATGCATGCCGAATATAACTTATTAATCTCGAAATAAAAGGACACGAAGAAAAAATTTATGAAACATACACAATATTTCGAAAAGCAGACATCTTACATGAATTATTTTATGCTTCAAAGTCATCTTCTATTACAATACTGCACAACAAGACAAAACAAATCTAATTTCATAAATTATAAAAACAATCAAGATGTTTATTCAATAAGATTTTCTCGGGCAGATAGCGGCGTCAAAATGTGAAGGGAATTTAGATCATTCGTTATCAAATCTATATCCTTGAAGGCAGGGGTGCACAAATTTTCCTAAAATCTATTAGTCACCTCAAAATCCTAGACCCCAGAAGGGTGAAATGAAGCAAGTTCCATACTGAGCATCCACAAATATCAGGGGCCACCGTACCAAATTTGGTCGCCACAGCGACCTGGGACTCGAGACTTGTGCACCCCTACTGTAAGTTCAGAAACGTATGCATAGCATTGCTGTTAATTATCTCGAAAGCAGCAAACGCTCTGTACTGAATAAAAAAAACCATTACAGTTTCTGTTCTAAACACCTTCAATTCCGACAAAGAAATAGTGAGCTGCCTTGGAGATGCGCGAGAAATGCAGTAAGTTTTCATTTAAAGCGGTCGTTAAAACTGCCCGATGTAAATCACAACTGAAACGTCTCAACGCTTTTAGTACATTCTTCATTGCAGCTTTCTTATAAGTCCTTTCGGCAGTTCTCGAGTTGGCACATTCGTAAAACGTATGCCCCGCAGGCATTTTGACATGCCTAGACACTTAACACCTCACGCATTAGACGACACGTCCGTAAATCAGTGGGAATGCAGCCCGTTAATGCGCGCTCTCTCAACTATGAAACCAATACCATATTGCGTTCCACCGATGTGCCATCGTACAACTTCGGTGACAAAAACATATTACGAAAGCACTCTCCATTACTGATCACAGAACATATCATTATCGGATCGAACGTCCCGCACTCTATATCAGTTTTGTTGACACAACTATTACGACAGACCTGTAAGAAACACAGGGACTCGACGCAGGGCCTATGTGCTTGGTTCCAGATAGTGACCGACGGGTCTGACCTGACCTATGAGAACAGAAAGCGAGTGAAAGTGTTGCTCCAATTGTCAGGTCTACTTATCACAGGCGGTGAAACTACTCATAAAATTGTGCCCTGCTTCATTTCTACGGATCAGTTACGATTTACGTATTTTCCAAGTCGCTCCTGAAAAACCTGTATTAGACGCGAACGCCATCGAAATTTTAACCTTTTGGCGCCGGAATTATTTTTTTAAATTTTAGCACGCCCTGTATATAAAATGTTAATAATACAGGAACCAAATACGTTAGAATTATGAAACAAACTGCATTTTGAAGAGAAAAAAAGGGGAGTATACACCATGTTTAAAATATTCGGTAGCTATATTTGTTGAATAAATATATAAAATGCAACTTTAGAGGTTAGCGGTGCGGTACGACTACTATAGTTGACATTAGGCGTCAAAAGGTTAAGTTAAGAATGTGCCAACAATAAACAGGGCATGATTTTATGATTTTAATCATCATTATCATTAGCAGCAGCAGAAGCAGCAGGGTATAAGCCATCCAGGCTTGTTCAACCTTCAGGAATGTCTGTCTTCATCAGTTCTTTGTTCAACCCACGTTTCTTCTGACGGTCGGAGTGTATTCATACACTAACCTGGAGGTTGTATCCCTCATACTGAATAAGTGTTAAGTCCATGTGGTAGGAGTAATTCCTTACCTAACTGCCTCAATTAGACACTGCTCTACGCTGCTGACAAATTGCTGGGACAAAGTATAAACGAGTATAAACAATAATGATGGAGTTTTCCCACACGCCAGAGAGAGAGAGAGAGAGAGAGAGAGAGAGAGAGAGAGAGAGAATTGTAATCTAAGTACATACTGGTCTACACAAAACTAAATATATGGAAATGACATGAAACCAAAATCAACATCATGCCTCGCCCATCTGATCTTCGAGTTCATCGCCATGACAAAATACGGCGAAAAAAATGTTATTTATCAGCACCGTCATGTGAACGAATTATGTGATTACTAGACGCGAATAAAGCCCTTCCCTTTATAGCTGATATTTATGGCAAAACAGCAGCACATACTTCATATCTGCAAAAAGCTTCGTTGTTACAACAATCTGTAGCTCGTGCATTGCTGCCATTCTCACCCCATTTCTCTAGAATGAGCCCCAAGGACAGAGTTGGCTACGGGCTGGAAAACCGAGCAATCGTGGTTCGATTCTCAGTAAGGACAAGAGACATATCTTCTCCGAATTGTTCATACCGGATCTAGTGCCCCATGAGTACCGGGAGCTATTCCCACGGAGTAAAGCGGGCCGGGGAATGAAGCTGACCACTCACCTCCAATCAGCCGAGGTTAAGTGCTGAAACTACAACTCTCCTCAATCACATGCCTTCATGGCACGCACAGCAATGCCCCCTTCTACAGGTTACATTACTGACAAGCCTTACGTTTCACACACATTCTAAAGATTGTCGTTATACATTCATTTTCTGAAAGTAAGCTAAACACAATCACCGGTAAAAGCGAGCTTGTTACAAACACACGGAGAAACGCAGCGTATAAATAAACTTCCCACAATTCATCTGAAATGAAAACAGGCAATCAATATTTACCTTACATCGTGCAGCCGGCCTCGGATATTTGATCGAAAACCCTGCCACGACAATTTACGAGTAATACAGCCAAACTACATCCTTCAGTTGAAGGTTCTCAGGAAAACAAGAAGGTACTTTCCGAAATTAATTTTTTGTGTTGCCTAGCACATCTAAATGGCCTTCATGTTAGTTCATTTACTGCAGCTACAATCCATATATACAAGGGCCAACAGATTTTCCAAATATCTAGTAGTCAAACTTGACATTCAGAGGACCGTGCATAGTGATATATTCTTATGCTAAAAACTAACGAGATGCGCTAATTTCTCAAGTTTAATTTAGTCTAAAACTCTACATGTTTCGGACAGGTTTACTGTCCATCATCAGGAGTCTAGTAGTGTATGACAAATACCTATTGCTGTGTATACAATACTAGACTCCTGATGATGGACAGTAAACCTGTCCGAAACATGTAGAGTTTTATACTAAAATAAATTTGAGAAATTAGTGCATCTCGTTGGTTTTTATATAAGAATATCTAGTAGTCATTTCAAAATTTTAAGCGCCACAAGAGTGACATGAAGCAAGTTCCACACCAAAGACCAACAAATATTAGGCGCTAACTTAAACAAATTAGTCGCCCGGGGTTTGTGCGCTCCTGCGTACTGCTGCCAAGCTATGACGCTACAACGGCGCAATCATTTTTCTTGAATTTCGGTAAACAAACAAAATACTGAAAAGTGTTTCTGAAATCCTGCTGTGCTGTATGAGATGTACACAGTATTTACGTCATGCAGCCCTTAAAAATCCTCTGCATGTACAGTCATTTTTAACGAAAATGGACGACTATAGATCGGAATTTTACACGGAGGAGTTAAAGTGGCCCAAAACACACTGCAGTAGCAAGCCCCTAACATTCAATACCGCCAACACTCACAACTCAAATCCACTGAAATCCCTCCATCAGTTTCGGAAACGCGGGAGTGCGTGAAGACAGACACGCATGGTTACGGCCTCTATTTAAACGCAATCAGTTCGTGCCATTTGTGCAAAACGGTCGCGCGTGAAACCGGAATACAATTACAGCCTCATCTACTGTTGTGCTGAGGAACAGAAGGAGAGCTGTCCCTGTGATTAACTAAGCACCACCCTATGAAGAAATAAGGGAGGAATAGGTCCACTCATTAACCTCGTTGGGAAGTGAGATTCGAAAGTATGGAGGTGTGAGGCGGAGTCGTTACGTTGAAATAAAACACCTGAAGAACACAAACGTCGCCCCCACTGTGGTACGGTAAAAAGAACTAACCCACTTTTTGAGTTTCGTCACAGCGTCCCACAGCCACATGAATTATCACGGGTCGTACAAAGGCTACACTCGCAATCTTTAAATACTGACATACATACGGACGGCAGTATGTATGTCAGTATTTGATATGATATATCACGGCGGGATGAACTCCACATAAACTGGCAAAACCTTAATTTTCCTGCCCGAATACATAGAGATTAAAATACACTAAACGAAGGCCCTGATAACAATGCTTGAAAAGAAATACACAATGAGGAGCTTCGTAATTTGTTCTCTTCGTTAGGTGTCAAAATCAGGGAGTATGAGATGCCATGTGAATGCTGCATACATGGAAGATAAATTACAACAAAAATTCTGCAAAAAAAAAAAGTGAAAAGGGTCACTTGTAATACCTAGGCGTAAAAGCAGCCCCGTTACAGGCCTGGAGTGGCCCAGAGGGTTCCAGGAAGTTAAGGTTCCCAGATTTCATGACAACGGCACAGGATGGTGGTAAGGTTGTCAGCCTTACGCACCGGCCGCCTTCACCCCCACGAAATG
>Ga0123354_10016382_pt1 | contig 11615 bp, 10 predicted proteins | sample TergutLab28metaG_2_FD_97872 | JGI IMG/M metagenome (GOLD analysis project Ga0123354, IMG submission 97872) | Labiotermes labralis P4 segment gut microbial communities from Petit-Saut dam, French Guiana - Lab288 P4 | ecosystem: Host-associated > Arthropoda: Insects > Digestive system > Gut ... | reverse complement strand
GTCATTCATTCTCTACATGTTTCGAGCTTTCGGGAAGCTCATCATCAGGAGATCATTTTTCCTGTACAGTCAGCCTCTGGTATAGTGTATAATCTTTGCTGTAGCCCTCCCGTTCTCCTACGGTTACAGCAAAAGATTACACAGTATACCAGAGGCTGACTGTACAGGAAAAATGATCTCCTGATGATGAGCTTCCCGAAAGCTCAAAACATGTAGAGAATGAATGACGACTACCCATGAAAATAAAGGATAGTCCACAAGTGACTTCGTGTTGGTTATTTTTTAAACAATTACAGTGATGCACGGAACAATGAATGTAAAATTTGAACGATGTACACTCTTGTCTTATAGTTTTGTGTATTGCAACTGGCATGTGGCCATCCATTCATTATTCATGGCAGGATCCACATGGCATATGTACTGTAGTTCTCTCTGCCCATCCTTTATCTTATATGTCAGCAAGATGTGAGTACCTCATGTTTTCTTTGTGCTGAGTGCTAGTTTCATAATTTTGTTAATGTGCTTTTGAAACAACAAAGTGCCATGATGGGAAGAAAGTAGCTTCTAGTTAGTCTTACGTTGTTTAGGAGATGGAAAGGAATCCAAGAAAGGCCAAGGAGTCACATTCTAGGAGCTTTGGTTTGGTATTCTGACAAATATAAAAACATGTGGCATATGTTTGAAGTTTGTATGTGATGAGAGTGGCAGTGTAAATGAAGATACTGTGGAACACTAGAAGAAATCCCTGCCCAGTCTACTGCAAGGTTATGTGCAAGAACATACCACTGAATGCAAATGAGATGGTACTGTGCTATAATCTGTTGCTGAGAAGAACCTTTGACATGAAGGGAGGACCATATCATGGTAGAAAACATGAGCCAAGAGAGGCATAACTGTGTTCCTTTGTTGTGTGTTAGCAGCAGGAAGCTAAAACCATTGCTTATTGGAGAATGTGCTTGACCAGCATGTTTTAAAAATGTGCCATTGCTGCCATACAAGTATGCAAATAACTACAAGGTGTGAGTAGTAATGAAGATGTGGAGAGACTTAAATGACACTGATGCAAGAAAGATTCCATAGCAAGGAAGGGCATACTTCTTGTACGTAAATGTGCTGCATATCCACCAGATACATTATTGTTAGGAATGTTTAGGTTGTCTTCCTACCTGGAGTTTGTACTGCTGATACAAGAGAGGAAAAAAAATACAAGAGAACTTTCATCGGTGAAGTAATACTGTACTTTGTAATATCAGCAGCATTTTTTTGCAGTAAATATCAAGTAGTTTTCCACCCTCTGCTCTGAAACCTATTATGTGCCATTTACAAAATGCATTTTGTCACTTTTTCTGCATTTTTTTAATGTGTTTCATCCTTTTCCTCTCTGCACAGTGAATACCTGAGAGAATTTCATCATCCACGGAAAATTTTCTATTGAAGATATTTCTGAAAAACACTGATAAAAGCCAAAAAAAATCCCTCTCGTTTTTTAGTAGAGAATCAGTTTGAAATTCAGTTACACAGCAGATGAGTTAAGTTGTGTGATGGTTCTGCTAATGAGTTTTGTTTCTGCAGTGCTCATGCTGGCACTAGAGGTTGCATATGTCACGCCATTGGTACAGCATCGGGAGCTTGACTATGTTGCATCCAGCTAAATTTATGTTAATTTTAGATCTTTCCCTGCCAAAAAATTGTATTATACGTCTCATCTGAAACCTGTGTGGTGTGTTTACTATAGTTGTGCATCTCATGACCATCACAGATTTACAAAATACTGCCTGTTTAAGTTGGATGTGACAGCATGAATTATGAGTCCATGGAATGCCAACTCTGTTTGTATGGTGCACACAACACTTAAATATGGTCTTGGCATCTTCCGTTTTTTCCTAAAATAATTAGTTTTATGTGGCATCACCCACCAGCACAACAGCATTGATTACAGGGTACAGTGTCAGTGTGAAACGTAACTAATGCTGTGTGTGTTATAATTACTTACCATTGTGTGTAATTTATGCTAATTGTAATACATGAACAGTAGGATGACATTTACAGTGCTGTAAGGTACCTTTTCCACCCAGCCTCCTATATACGGACACTTTTTTTTTGTGAGAGGAAGGGGGGGGGGAGGTTAAAAGGGCAAGGATGTGTTGCTGCTGGTGCCAAGGCTAAGAATGAGTAGAGCTATACTTCTTCTTCCACTATATGCCTTCATGGCATGGATACAGACTGCTCTATTTGTTATGAATTAAAATGTTAAAGAGTTTGTGTATGTGTATGTGCACTCGCATTCATATAATTTTGTTGTAAGATATATTTAGCATTATCTCATTGTTTAATGATGCTATGAGGATTGATCTTAGCATCAGAGATTCTGAAGGTATTGGGACACATTCTGCATTTTTCTGTTTGTAGGGGTCTTGTATCTGGATGAATGTGGTGAGTATACAGAAGCAGGCTGCCAGTACATATTAAATTCTGAAAAGCTGTGAATTATTCTTCCATGTTGTAGGCATTTGTAAGGGTATCTAGATGCATCTAACTGTGTCATACACCAACTATTACTTGTTAGAAAGAGGCATGCTGAAGCTTATCTGTTTCAATAATGTTAATATTGTGTGATTTTTGAGAATATGTATATTTTATCCATAACTGAAGTAGGGAAGATAATTTCATTTTGCTAACATTAATTTTATGCCATATGGAACTGCATGTTTTTAATAACTTAAAGTTGTGCTGTTGCAGCAAGGGTTACTTCATTGAACCAACCATTGTGGAAACATTGGATCCAGAAGATCGAATTATGGTAGAAGAGATCTTTGGTCCTGTGCTGTCTGTATTTGTTTACCGAGAAAAGGATCTTGAATCTACCCTGCGACTAGTGGGGGAGTCGACACCCTATGCGTTGACAGGAGCTGTGTTTGCTACAGATCAGTAAGCATATAAGTCAGGTTTCTTTACAAGTTTTTGAGCTGTTGAGGCAGTGCAGATGAGGTCTTCATTCTTCTTGGATATTGTGCCATGTCTCTGGGTGTTTATTGGCCAGTGTTTCAAGACCAAATAGTGGCCTTATCTGCAAGAACAAAGATCTTAAATTTCTTTGTAAATCTACTTCATTGTATATAACAATATAGTAAAAATTCTGGTCTGTAGATGGACACCTTTAAAGGATTTAATGATGGCGTATGGTAGTAGGTGTGACTGGTTTTTTGCACATCATCGATTTTCATGACATAAAATATCCTTCGTGTTTCGGAGAAAGGATCAGTTGCCATCTTCCAGTGTAAAGAGGAGCAAGTGAGCCTGTGCTAATGGGCCCTCTAGAAGGAGCTAGCTGCTATCCCAGGACTCAGTTCTGTGAGTTGTGTATCTCAGTCCATTGATACACACAAACTCTAAATGTGCTCTCAAATCAGTTTCTTCCTTTACCCACTCATCTTCAAGATTGAGAAATTGATTCTCCAAAATGTAGTCTTTTAGCCTAAGATGATAGACATGTCCAAAATGTAGTTATGTCTAGTACAAAAATTAATTGCTCTTCTTACTTGAAATTCATGAGTGCCGAACCAGAGAATAATTGATTTTGCAATGTTAAGGTAATGTGTATATTTGTATAATGTGCGAATCAAACGTGCTATTTTTTAACCCCATTATGTCCAGAAAATATTGCAATGGCATATCACACACATTTCTGAACATTTTATTATGTTACCTGATTTGATCTTCAACCCGTCTTCAAATCACATGTAATTTTCTTATACACAGTAACTGTGGAGCAAGTTAAACAAGTAGCAAACTGACATGTGTTTAAATTTATTACTGCTGTTTAGAATTGTTTTAATCATAGAGCCGGCCAACCTCATTGCCTGCTTGTGTCCATTGCATGTTCATCATCTTCATTTCAAAAAATAACTTCGGCTTTCTGCTCTTAACCTGATAAACCCCCCTCCCCATAGACATATTAGGTATAGTGGTTTTTATTAATACTGTACATATTCTGTGCAACTATGTTGCATATTTAATACTTAATACCAACTTGTTGCACAATGTTGTTTATTAATTATTGCTCCAGCTTGCTTCAGCCTCAGTTCTTAGCCATCTTCAGGGGGTCCACAGGTTTTTCAATGTGTGCAGCTTGTGTCTCAACTTATTTGGTAGAGTTTTACATATATTCATTCACAGCTGGAACATGAGTTATCCAAAACTTGATTCTGGGACCATTTCATTTGAAGAAAGGTTAAACACATATTTGGACACAACAAATTACCTGATGTCTACATAATGTAATTTTATATTGTATAAACTGATTTTATGGATTTTAATTTTCATTATAGTTTTAATTATACATGTGAGCTTCTACCAAATAAGTTGACACATAAGCTGCACACATTGAAAAACTTACACGCCCCCTGAAGATAGCTAAGAAATGAGGCTGAAGAATGTCAGAGCACTAATTAATAAATAAAAGTATTGTGCAACAAATTGGTATTAAGAATTATTTATATGTGTGTGTGTGTGTGTGTGTGTGTATATATATATATATATACACACACACACACACACACGGTGGCGCAAAAAGAATGCATTTTTTTAAATGGGTAGTAGTCGGGAGAGTGAAGGTCGGCGACCTCCCCACTCCGCCTGAGAATAGTTCCGGCGGGATCAGTTCAGTAGCTATGCAGCAGTGGAACGTTGAGCACCGCGTTTTTGCCATCGAGCAGTTTTTTAGAAATAATGATTCTGTTGTTACTGTTCGTCTTTTCCGTCGACAGTTCAATGTTGCGTGTGATGGAGCGATCCCTGATCGTAACACAGTACTCTGATGGGTTGAATCATTTCACACAACTGGATCAGTTATGAAGAGGGCGTGAACTGGCCGTCCCCATACGGCTCAGACACCAGAAAACGTTGAGAGTGTGAGAAGGTCGGTTATTGAGAGTCCTTGGCGCTCCACTAGACTTCGTGCTTCACTCTTGGGTCTGTCTCGTCGCTCGTTACAGTGCATTCTACATGACAAATTGAATTTCCATCCGGATAAAATCATGATTGTTCAAAAGCTGCTTCCAAGTGATTTTGTCCAACGCAGACTGTTTTGTGAAAGAATGCTTGAAATTATTGCTTCTGATGATGTAATTTTAATGATGAGTGATGAGGCACATTTCCATTTGGATGGTTATGTCAATAAGCAAAACTCGATTTTGGGCTGCAGAGAACCCGTGAGAGTTACACCAGAGACATCTTCATACTGCTACAGTTTCAAGTTTGGTGCGGCATTTCGAAAGTGGGGATCATTGGTCCTTACTTTTTTGAAGAAGAAGGGGCTACAGTAACAGTGACATCAGAGCGCTATGTCGAGATGCTGCACAATTTTCTGCATCCACAACTTTGAAGTTTACAGGTTAAGAGAAATGTGGTTCCAACAAGATGGAGCCACAGCCCACATGGCAAGGGCTTCGATGACAGTTGTTCGACAGATGTTTCCACAACACATAGTCTCGCATTTTGGCGATGTCCCTTGGCCCCCTTGCTCACCAGATCTATCTGCCTGTGATTTCTTTCTTTGGGGTTACCTCAAATCAAAAGTCTGCGTTTGAAAACCTCATACAGTCGACGATCTGAAAGTTTCCATTCGTGAAGAAATTGCAACTGTGCCACAAGAAATGTTAGTAAATGTGATGCAGAACTTTGAGGAGAGGCTCCAGACGTGTGTACGGCAAGAAGGATGCCATCTTTCTGATATAATTTTCCGTAATTGAGTAATCAATGTAAGTAATTAAAACTGCATTTATTACAGGTTGTTTTGGTGTTAACATAATTTTTTTATATTGAAAATAAACAAAGTTACAATTATTTGAAAAAAACATGCGTTCTTTTTGCGCCACACGGTACATATATATAGGGTATAGATTCAAGACATTGGAGTTATGTTACATTGCAGTTTCTCATGCTGTAGAAGTGGCAGATGACAGTGAAGAGGAGTTTGCATGTAAATGTGGTGCATCAGTCAGTGCTGATTTTCCCAGACAGATGTTAACAAACATCCTATATTTGTGTATTTACTTATGTCCTATATATCATACAAAATGAATTACAGAATTAATTTAATTTTTGTTAAAAATTTAGTTAGTAAAAGGGTTGCTTACTCTTTTTAACTAGTTCATGATACGGTTGTATCATATGGTACCACACAGTGACCATGTGTTTATCTTTCTCCATAAAATACTTGTAACAAATCTGATGCTTGCTGTAGAGAAACTTGATGCCTCAGTGCATTGCTGCACTGTAATAAAACCCTCATTATGATTTACAGACACTTTTTGCAGTATGCACTGGAAGAACTGAAACAGACAGCCGGTAACTTTTACATCAATGATAAATCAACAGGTTCGGTGGTTGGACAACAGCCATTTGGTGGAGGTCGTATGTCAGGTGAGACTGGAACAGATTATTTGAATTAGAAATTCACTGCTTCATTTATATGTGTACTGAAGGGTATGCAGCAGATTAAAGGAGGTGGATACCAACAACCTTTGATCATGGTCAGCACATGTTTTTAAAAAGTAGTGTCTGTCAGTATGTATACATCTTGTACTGTAAGAGAATAAAAGTTTATTGAGTGTGGAGAAAAGGGCTTTACAGTGCAGGTTCCAGATCAGAGATCAGAACAGATGATGTATGAAATGCTGTTTTATTTGGCCAGCATTAATAAAGTAAATGCACATGTACAGGTTATGTCTGTCCGTCTATCCATTACCCAACAGACTGTGGTAACATTTGATGTTAAAGATTTTACACTAGACACACTTAAAAGAAATTTGTGTGTGTGTGTGTGTGTGTGTTTTATGTAACATATAGTGTATAAACGGCTTCGGTGGTCTGCAGGTAGCGTGCTGGCCTTTGGTACCCAAGTTCGCGGGTTCAAACCTGGCCAAAGCCGTCGGATTTTTAGGGTGAAAAAATCCTCAGCACGCCTTCCTTCGGAGGGGAAATAAAGCCGTCGGTCCCATGTCATAGATTTGCAGCATGTAAAAGATCCCTAAATTTACGTGGAAGTCGGAATTTAGGCAAAATTACTACCGGACATCTTTCTCGCCCATAGTTCCACCTTTCGCTACTAGGATCTCTAGCATCGCTGAGAACGCAGAGGCACGTGGTGGCGAAAGTGGGAACCTCTAAAGACGGGGAAAAGCAATGGCAAACTATTCCCAAGAACTTGCCTAGGATGCAGTGCGCCGAGAGCCACATCGGTTCCATAACCGGGCTCTGGTTCCTGCCGGACCGGCCTCAGGGCTGAATACTAATGAATGAATGAGTGAATGAATAGTGTATAAAATCATGGCAAACGTGTTTAGAAGATAAAGAATTTCTTATAAACATCAATGAATTTTTGAGGCCTGTTCAGTATGCCATATATTTTGAAAGTTTATTTTCTGTTATTTATCTGTTATGCAGGAACAAATGACAAAGCTGGTGGGCCACACTATGTCCTTCGTTGGACTTCACCACAAGCTATCAAGGAAACGTTCATACCACTTAAAGAGTGGAAGTACCCGTATATGTCTGATTAATGCAAATAAGATGTGAAGTTGGTCTGACCATGAGGCTGACCAGTAGCATGATGCTGGCAGTACTGTGATAGCAGCAGCATATGCCTAGAAGTTGGTATATGACAGGTATATGAAGAATGGTGATAATAAAAATAATAATGATAATAATGTACATTGATTCTGAAGAGTTGCATGAAGATACTTGTTTCTTGTATTGGTTGTGAGGCAGGAAATGTAATATTTAATAAGTATGAGAAGAATTTTCAAGATACAGGGACTTCATACAATTACGTAATAGTTTCTGTGTGTGAAGTTACATGGAATGAACCAAAGATAAGCTTTGGATGATTGTTTCCTTTTCCTCACCCAGTGTTGGGTCATCAAAGATAACTGAAGGCAATATTGTGGCCAATTACAGAACTGCTGTTGTAACAACTGCACATTTACAGTAATAGTTTCACAGGCAGTTCTTTATTTCTGGCTGAAATGATCTGCGTTGTAATGATCTGTTTAACAAGTGTACATTTTGGCATTTATCTGATTTTGGTAACCAAGTCACATTTTCCTACCAAATGTGCAGTTTATTCATTACTGTAGGCATTATCTTGCAGTATGTGTTTATGTAACTATGTGATCGATCACAATTTTTGTGTAATTATTATTTCTGTGTAACAGTTTTATCACAGTATTTTGTAAATACATTAATTTATGTGTGTTCTATATTAGGTTCCTCTAATTTAAATTAGACATTTTATTGTTAACAGTAAATACTTGTTATATTTGTGATCAGATGATGGAACAGCTTTCAACATTTGATTAGCCCAACACTGTATCCACCTCATGTGCATCAGATGGAATAATCTATGCATTTAATTAAATGAACTTGTGTGTATGCATATAGAATGAGGAGGACATGTAGCCTCATTACCAGAGAGCTTTGATGTAGATACGTATTCAATGACTGGAGGTGCTTGTTATCTTCTGTTGTTTTTAATCATTCCCATGATCATTATCACCATTGCTGTTAGAATGATAGGAGCTTTTACTACCCTTACTAACAGAATGATAAATTGTGGTAATTATATTAATATTTTGATATGTCTGTAGAAAGTTACATTTACCACAATAAATTGCAGTATTATTTTTGACTGATTTCTTTCAGTTTGTATCAGTGTGACTGATCCTTTTAAAATTTGAGGGATTTTACAGCATGAAGTTTCATTTTGTGGCCTTAAGCATTATGACACCTTGTGGTCTGGTATGTGGTTAATATTTCAAGGGTGCATACTGCCACCATCTTCAAAATTATACCCTCTGAAATGTTGGTAACCACCCACCAGAGTTTGCACGTGGCACATGCACATACCACTATCATCATGTGAATTCATTCTGTTAGTTAGGAGATGAGTGCTTTGACCACTTATGACAAGTTTTCTTCTTCACTTTTTTTATTTCATTCTAGCCCTCTTCCTCTCTTTCACACTTACTTTCATTCTCTCTTTTTTTTTTTTCATTCTATTGTCAATATGCACTGTACTTTACGTAGAAGAGATCTTTGGTTTTGAAATTGAAGCTAGTTGAAAGTTAAAAGAGTTTTTTTGGGAGGAATTTTTAGTCTTCTTCCTGTTGACAAGAAAATTTACATATTTGTGTTTTTCCTGTGGTGTGAAGAGTTCTTTTAGTCATTATTTGCATTGGAACATGATGGATATGGTTTTTAAAAAATAGAAAATTTGCAAGCCTAACTGCAGCATTGTAAGATTTATACTTTCACCTTTTTGTGAATAGAATTTGTATTTTGTTACAAAGAGCAATTAGCATACTCTTTAATATGCTACTTACAGTGTAACTGTAATTTAGAGTATTAGTCCTATGGTTACCTTTAGTATCAGTATTAGAAATAAGATATCATCAAGTCCCACACAGGAAACAAATGAACTGAATGGGGAAACTAAATTTTAATGTATGTAAGTAAATGATATTGTGAAATTTTTGTGGTACACATATGGACATTTCAGATGTAATGAATACAGAATTCATTTTACTGATTGTGTTGACATGTTGAGCAAATTGTGGTAAGTTATTGATTGTAAATAAATATTTTATTGCCTTAGTACAACCATCATTATCATTGTCATGTATTTTATGTATCAAAGATACAGTTTTTAATTCTGTTGATTTACATCTGTTGTGTCAGCAATAATAAATATACTTCGTAGAAAACTTCACTTTAGAAATGGTGTGATGCATAAAAATTGTAATGTGTGTACAATAGAGTGAAATATAACAGACAATATCTCTTAATTATAATTGTGGCAGATGGCGGTTTTAGGGTAACGTGAGTTACCCAGTGCTATTTCACGTTCTCTGCTGAGAACTATTGAGTATATTTTGTGTTGACAGATTATAAAATGTTAATTTCAATACTTGCTAATAAATTGGCAAATGGCTGTTGATTTCCCATTCTCTATATTGTTGTGCCAGAACAGCATACACGAATCCTGTAAATTTTGATGTTATACATTTATGGAATTAGTGTTGTGTTTTTACATCTACACGTTGGAACTTCTACTTTATAGGTTTAGTAGACAAATGATAGGAAATCTGGGTAAGTTGTTTTGGTCACTGGTGTTGTTTTTCATTATTTTGTATAGAAGGTGCATATTTGACATAAAATTCCTGGGCAGATTTGCTATTTTTTGCGGTACTAAATTTCACAAGTCTAGATACATTTGAAGAAAAATTCCCATAAACATATTTGCATGCCTACTGTGTTGTCATATTTAGGGTTTCTTTGTTCTGTATAAAGCGACAAGTTAAGCACTACCAGATAAGCCATGCATGCCTGCTTGTTTGCCTAGTTCACTTGCAGTGTCTGGGTTCAGTTATCACTGGGGACATTAACATTCTGAATATGCAGTAAAGCATTAATTGTCTGTTTAAGTCCAGAAGAATATATCTCATCTGTCATCAAATGTGTGTTGTATGTCTGCACACCTACAGCTTTGAGATACACCATTTGGTTTAGAGATGGTGGATGTATTTTTTTGGTAGGAGTCCCATTGAATGTGAAATATCAGTCGTTAAGCTGTGCAGTACCTCATCTCGCTGAAATTCAAGAATTTACCACCAACTGAGAATAACGAGAAACCCCAAACAAAACATACTAAGCCAGTGGTTCTCTGAAATCTGTCACTGTACCTCAATTTTCATTTATATTTGACAGTACTCGTGTCCACTTGACAGGACTTACGTGCATTTCCATGTGGATCTCGATATTTGCTGGAGCAAGACATGTTTTGAATAAATGTAGACCAGAAAGAAAGGCTAAGATAAAACTGAAGCTTATGCCTACATTTCAGGAAGTGTATTCAGCAGTCAACAGTGTTGACAATTATAAGGATGTTACTTGTCAGCTGTTACACTACTGTGAAGAACTGAAATCCTGAAATAGGCTGTGGTCTTCAGACACACAAATCATTACTGCATTCTGGGAGTGATGATCATGAAACAAATGTTCTTACTTACTCCATGGTGCAGAGTCCTTCTTGAGCAGCTAACTGGTTTGCAGCTAGTCAAGAAATTACCCGCATTTCACGGAACCTGAAGGTTCATTACGGCACTCACAAGCGTCTGCCACGTGTCTCTATCCTGGGCCAGCCCAATCCAGTCTATTTACCCACATACCACCTCCTGAGAGATCCATCCTACAAATATCCACCCATCTACGCCTAGGTCTCCCCAGTGGCTTCTTTCCCTCCGGTTTCCCCACCAAGACCCTATACACCCCCACTCCTCACCCATACGCGCCACATGCCCAGCCCATCTCGATTTTATCACACGCACAATACTGGTTGAGGAGTACAAATTAGTTAGCTCCTTGTTATGCAATCTCCTCCGTTACCTTGTCCCTCCTAGTTCCAAATATTCTCCTCAACACCATGTTCTCAAACACCCTCAGCTTCCTCTCCTCCCGCAATGTCAGCGACCAAGTTTCACACCCATACAAAACAACAGGCAAAATTATAGTTCTATATATCTTGATCTTTAAATTTTTGGATAGCAACCTGGAAG
>Ga0123354_10016381_pt1 | contig 11616 bp, 9 predicted proteins | sample TergutLab28metaG_2_FD_97872 | JGI IMG/M metagenome (GOLD analysis project Ga0123354, IMG submission 97872) | Labiotermes labralis P4 segment gut microbial communities from Petit-Saut dam, French Guiana - Lab288 P4 | ecosystem: Host-associated > Arthropoda: Insects > Digestive system > Gut ... | reverse complement strand
TGGAAATGTATGGAAATGTATGGAAATGTATGGAAATGTATGGAAATGTATGGAATGTATGGAAATGTATGGAAATGTATGGAAATGTATGGAAATGTATGGAATGTATGGAAATGTATGGAATGTATGGAAATGTATGGAATGTATGGAATGTATGGAAATGTATGGAATGTATGGAAATGTATGGAATGTATGGAATGTATGAGGTACATGAAATAATATTACATTATAACCCCAGCATTAAATTTGTTTCCACAAGATTTAAGAGTATTTTGTTAGAATAGGCTTTGTGTAACAGCGAGAGCGTTTGGTTGTTTAATTAGTTCCGTATGTCGTGACAGGTGTGTAAGCAGTCCGCTCAACGGTTCCTCCTAGTCGCCATTCCCAATGAAGCTAAAACCGCACTACGCGCTGCAGTCTCCTTGATCGATAACTCCCAGGGTTATCATCCTTTAAAACAAGCTCTGTGTTTGTGCCCTGACCCCTTATCTGGAAAGGTAGAAGCAATTTACTTTTCTTCCACTATTTATTTTTCAATCTAGCAACATTTTAACACCATGAATCAGTTACTTAGAAATTAACAGTTTTTAGTCAGTCAAGAAATTCTCAGCGTTTTTTTTGGAACTCAAATTCTCATTGCCTACTTACAAGAGTCCAACAAGTCTCTATGCTAAGCCAGATGTATCCAGCTCAGCCTATCCAGTTAGTTTCGTCACATATATATCTGTCCGTCTGTCAGGCCGCATAAGACGTCTCGGTTTCCATTGGAAGCGATTTGTTTAAATATTTTCAGTATTGTTACTAAGCCCTGTCGATGAAAATCAGTTTTGTTTGAAAGCGGACAAAAGTAACAAGACGCTTCACATAAAGACATAATTACACTCATAATAGTGTCTCGTTGAATAAGGTTTGGCCTGAAAAATTTGAGATAATTTATAAATATTATTAAGGCAAATTTTGGCGTTTTGCTGACCGTGCATCTCAGTATATTTATCTCAGTAATTAACCAACTTGATGGCAAAAATTTTTGTTTTAGAGGCATGAAATAAACTTACTGTAAAACAAAAACTTTGTGCATCAAGTTGGTTAATTACAGAGATAAAGTAATTAGGGCAGTTACTTGTGTCACATTTATAACTTCAAAATTGGTATTAGCCGGAGATCATAGTTTATATGACGTCACAGATGCGATTAGGATAAAGGGTAATAAGATAAAATACAATGTCTCTGTACTTGATTTATGCCTTGTGATATGAGAAAATAAACCTCACGAAAACCGAGAAATTAATACAAGAACTTATCTGTCACAATTATCTGTTTAGCCGCCATGTACATACATCTTAGGCCACGAGCGAATGAACTGTTGTTTTTCTGTCCATCATCAGGAGTCTATTACTGTATACACAGCAATAGGTATCTGTCATACAGGTTTTGCTAGCAAGCAGACAGCATAACCTGTATGAAAAATACCTATTGCTGTGTATACAGTAATAGACTCCTGAAGATGGACAGAAACCTGCCCGAAACATGTAGAGTTCTATTCCAAAATAAATATTAGCGCATCTGGTTGGTTTTATTATAAGAATATTTATTTTCAAAAGTAAGAGGTTTAGTTTGCATAACTCTTTTCCGTGCAAACTGAAACTGTGGCTGGAGAGAGATATTTAACCTTTAGAAGCCTAATGTCAACTATAGTGGTCGTACCGCACCGCTAACCTCTAAAGTTGCATTCTATACATTTATTCAACAAATATAGGTACTGAATATTTTAAACATGGTATATACTCTCCGTTTTTTCTCTTCAAAATGCAGTTTGTTTCATAATTCTAATGTATTTGGTTCCTGTATTATTCACATTTTATATACAGGATGTGGTAAAATTTAAAAAAATAATTCCGGCGCCAAAAGGTTAATTAACCCCTATCTGTATAAAATTGTAAGACTGGGCCTGGTATGTATAGGCTTTGTAATTTCATTCCTCTCTTATATGTTCGCAGGGAATTAACACTGTGTTGTACTGTTAATCTGGAATGGCGGAATTTATCAGTAAAGCTATAGTTCGAGGAGATAGATGGATGGAAGTAAGGATGGTTTTATGAAAGGATAAATGTGTAGATGGATGGGTAATTGTAGACGTAGTTTGATTGGCAGTTGAATAGGAAGGCCTACATGGGCTGGTAGTGTGTACATATATATAAGGCTATAAATTCTTGGACTGCTTAATCCTGAATATGAAGGCACTAAGATCCTTCAAAGTGTTGGGCACTACTCGCCCATCAACAAATCTTCACAACCCAGAAGACCCAAAACCTCAGCATCGCCACTGTCAGAACCTCAAATATATTGTTTTGAAGTCGAGTATGACAAATTATTTCAACCGGGACAAACTTTCGAGTTTGACCAATAAACTTAACAAAACATAATCGAAGTATACATTATAATCATACATTTTTTAAATGAGTATAATATCAAATATTAACAGACTATAATAATAATGACATTCCTTATCGCAAATGCTTGTGTGAACAACAAAAGTTGGTAAACTTCAGTCAATAAAATATTATGAACATATGCAAGTAATCCAGAATTTAGAGATCCAATCGCTCCTCAGTTTTAAGTTATACGTGCATTTCCTATCTTGTTAATATTATTTTCCTTCCTACGCCGAGGTCTTTCAAGTACATTAATTCTTTCAGATTCACCCGCCATTACGTGTCTAAGTGTCTCTTCTTCCCAACATGTATCACATGGCCTGCCCATCTAACTGTCCTTGATTTGATCACCCTAATAATATTGGACGATGTGTGCAAATTACGAAAGTTTTTACTATGCAATTTTTACCGGTTCCCAATTCTTCCTCCTTCGTAGGCCAAACATCTTCTTCAGCACTGCATTCTTGAGCATCCTCACCCTATTCTCTTCCTTCAGTATAAGAGACCAAGTTTAACAGGCCACAAACTGACAGAATTATGGTTCTGTATATTTAATCTTCAGGCTTTTTGTGTAGCAAACGTAAAACCAAAATATTCTGACATCCAAAAGGAAACTTAATTTTAAACATGCTTATGCAAAAGGATATTTTCTAATCTTCAAAATGTAAAAAAAACTTAAGACTAAAGTTTCCCTATATTTAACTAAGCAAATCGTCATAAAATATACGATCGAATGAGTGCAGAGCGCTAGTTGCTCTATCCTCCGAACTAGATGGAGGTTTGCAGTCAACGTCAAACCCCCGATGTTTTACTCCAAGGCAAGAATTCTCCGATTTCCCCTAGCAGAGGGGTGGGTGGACCCGAGGATCGGTCTGAAGCTTGCTTTTATCTAGAACAGTTATTGCCTAATAATTCTTTTTTGAGGGCAATGAACTGCATTTCCCTCCCGAAATGAAAAATATGGTAAGGCACTGACGTTAGTAGAATACAAAATTTGTTATGCTCGGTAGAAAAGATTAAGGTCAGGAAATTCTTGCTATCATTCCGTGCAGAATCCTTTGTCTTCTAGGTTGCTATCCAAAAATTTAAAGTTTAAGATATATAGAACTATGATTTTGCCTGTTGTTTTGTATGGGTGTGAAACTTGGTTGCTGACATTGAGGGAGGAAAGAAGATGAGGGTGTTTGAGAATATGGTGTTGGAGAATATTTGGACCTAGGAAGGACGAGGTAACGGGGGAATGGAGAAGATTGCATAACGAGGAGCTAAATGATCTGTACTCCTCACCCAATATTGTGCGGGTGATAAAATCGAGAAGAGTGAGATGGGCTGGGCATGTGGCGCGTATGGGTAAGGAGAGGGGGGCGTATAGGGTCTTGGTAGGGAAACCGGAGGGAAAGAGACCACTGAGAAGACCTTGGCGTAGGTGGGTGGATAATATTAGGATGGATCTCCAGGAGGTGGAATGTGGGTATATGGACTGGATTGGGCTGACCCAGGATAGAGACAGGTGGCGGACGCTTGTGAGTGAGGTAATGAACCTTCAGGTTCCATAAAATGCGGTGGCCGTCCCGTGCACGGGACGGCCACCTACAGGTGTGATGATACCAAAGGCTGTATAATAAAATTTTGACCTACTGATGATGAGCACATGTGGTCGAAACATTTAGAGGCATGAAATAAACTTATTGTAAAACAAAATTTTGTGCATCAAGTTGGTTAATTACTAAGATAAATAAATGCTGCTTGTTTATTTTGGATTCCAGAATGGAGTGCGGGTTTAATTTCTTCTTCAAAATTATAAATTGACGTAGAATCGTCTAAATTTCCTATTATTTCAAAAAAAGTTTGAACGGAATTCAAGGTCTTAATCGTGGTTCAAAGGCCGAAAATTCTAACAAAGCGTTTTTGTTTTCGCCCCTGATTTCAGGGGAAAAATAATGAAATAGTACCAGGAAACATTAAAGTCACTATTACTCCATGTGATTTAAACTTCAAAATTCAGAATTACATACTCAGCCCACATATTGCACTGACGTTTTTCGAACAGTTCTCAGAAAAACAGCGATTATTTGCCTACACAGCAATAAACGTAGTTCTTTGTAACCGAGACGGAGTTCGTTCACTGCGAGATAAGAAATTAATCTTTAACTGAGATCCAGGTTAATCTTGGTTTCGAAAAGTTAATGACCACAAAATTTCTGTTTAATAATTTGTCATTTATAATCATCAATGCAAGGCTGTATGACACAAAGTTAAAGGAGCGTTTATCAAATAAACCCGTGACCAGTCATACACCAGTAGGAAATATGCCCTTCTTCGAGTGACAAAAATGACGCTTCCCGCAGGTCACAAACCTGTAGACGAATTCCTGCCCACATATCTTGCGCGATGCACCTCACAACTGTCAAATAAAAGCAATAATTTCTCTGATTTTTTAAATATATTTCGAACAAATTATGTTTCGATTATTAAGTGTTTTATCTCCACTAATACTGAAACTTGTGAGGTTAATTCTATCCCTCTTCTTTGAGTTTACCATCTCTAATTGTATTAGAATAAATAAGGCAGCCTAGAGACATTGTGTCAATGTTAGTATGAGAACCGGAACACGTGTTCAGTTGTATGTAGAAGAGCAATGAAGCGCAGTTTGTTAGGTAAATTAAAGGGATAATGCAGGATGGGGCAGATGATTTTAGCATAATTATTTACGCTACGTTAGACAGAGGGACAGACAGGCTGTCTGACTGACTGGCTGACTGGTTGGCTAACAGAAACAGTGAAACTACGGTGAGTGAGTGAGTGAGTGCGTGAGTGAGTGTGTGAAAGAAAGAGTGGCCAGTGGCTGAATAATTATACGATAGCCCGATCCCGTGACTTAATTTCGCCGCTGTGTTACAAAAGAGGTACAGCCCAAATGTTGGAACATGACTCAAGACATCAGTCATGTCATTGAGCTTATAAAATCATAGCACATCCGTATTAACAATACATGGCTCTTTGTACACAACAACAAGATCAATCTGCGTACAAAGACATACAAATCGTAATTCGTTCAATGTATGAAAATTAGTGTAACTGAAATGTTGTAGGATCATCACTTTGGTACCAACAGCATTTCAACCCTAATCAAATCAAGGTATATTTTTTATATCTCATATTTGTTTCTTTAGAAGTTAAAGATTTAGTACAGCTAGGAGGCTGGGACAGAGTAGTCGGTGGAACGATCCGCTACAGCTGAGGTGTCAGGGTTTCGAAACTCAATGACGGCAAGAGATATTTCTCTTTTTCCATATTCGTCCAGACCTTCTCAGAGCCTCTCTAGACTCCTCAGCAATGTATAGTGGGGCTCTTTCTTGGATGGTGAAGTGGCTGGAGTGTGGTGTGGACGGTCCACCACCAGTTAGCGCAGAGGTTCAAAATGAGTGGAGCTAAAATTAGACTCCCCCTCTGAGCCTGGAGGCTCTATTGCGGGGTTACCTTTACCTTCACATTTAATATAGGCCTCCTTGTATATTGTAATATTATGTGGGATCTTCTTTTGTACATTGTTTCCCTGGATACGGCTGAGTGAGAAAAACATGTAAGAAACTTCGTTCTGTGTTGATAGGAATGCAATATTAATAGGTTTAACTACGATGGGATAAATTAATGAGACACAAAACTGATAACCCAATAAGCCAGGAGGAAAACGAAGAAAGTCATCAGGTAAATCTGATTGTCACCAAAATTATGTGTAAAATTTCAACTTCTCGCATTAGATTTGAAAATTAATGTAATAAAAATTAAATTTTAATTTATTACACAAACTGCTGAAAATTTTAACTTAAATTTACGTTATTTTATAAAGAAAGAATTATAGAAATTACGGCTGCGAGTGTTTTGTCGTTGAACGCAAGCATCGACATATATCTGCAATTAAAACAACATGGGGAGTCACAAAACTTGTACCGTAGCCTGAAGAGTAACAGACCACAGGCAGAGTACTCTGTATGTATTGCTATATATCCACGCTAAACATTTTACTAAAATTTTGAAACCTACGACCAAAATTAATCCATCCCACCTGACTGTTGAAAAATATTTCAGTTTCAGCAGATATAATATTCTGTCACAAATGGTGTTATATTTTATTTTTGTGAAAAAAACGTTTTACTTCAGTACATACTCTACAAACGTCAGATTTTCACAATTCACAATACTGCTACCTGCTGCTAGCCAGGACGGCTAGCAGCAGGTAGCAGTATTGGTATGACAAGTACCTGACGCTGTATGTGCAGTTTTGAGCTCCTGATGATGGACGGAAACCCCGTCTGAAACATGTAGAGCGTCTTACAGAAATAAATAAATTGAGAAGGGTCGCATCTTGTTGGTTGTACTCTTAGAATATATTAGCGATGCACGGACCTATGAATGTTAAACGTTAGATTGCTAAATATTACTTCAAGTCAGACAACCCGGAATCAAATCCCGAGAAGGGAAAGAGATTTTGCTCTTCTACATACAGTCCAGAAGAGCTGGGGGCCCACCCAGTTTCCAAGAGTAAGGCAGCCGGAGCGTCATGTTGACAACGCACCTCCTTCCAGCCCCGAAATTAAGGGTGAGTGGAGCTATAACACCAATTCCGCTGTACGCCTTTATGGGGAGGGAAGTAACAAATTTAATGTTTTTTTTTAATTCACGTCAGCACATTAGTAATTCTTGAGTTATGAATGCCTTCTATGTGTAATATATAGCCTGAGGTATATTTGTGCTCCACTTTCGTACCAAATTTAGCAGGACCATACACGGCCATGATATCGAAAAGTAAGAAAACTTATGCGCGGTTTGCTTATTGTTACTTGCATTAAACAAAAGGGATTTTCTTGACCAAAGTTGCGTTCTTTTCCAAGGTTTGTTTTCATATATCATGTCAGAACCAGCAAATATGTCGGCAGTAAAGGTTCCCCCTCAAAAGCACCCCATTCCGCCACGCTCATATTATTGATTGCAGGAATTTGAGTGTTTGAAGTTACTGTGACCACCAGCTGTGTACGGTCCTTACGAAGTTTCGTTAAACATGAAATGAAGAAAACTGAGGAAACATCGAAATCAATTAATTCCGTTAGAGATACGAGTCTATCATGGTGATGACCGTGAAGCCTACACTTGTCTGCTCTATGCTGCGCTGTTTTTTTGGAACAACACTTTTACCGACATTTTTATGGAACTGCATTCTCTTTAGCGGCATTTGAATTTTTTTTACTCTGAAATGGAATCGGCGTGTTTATCTGATAAGACCATAAATTTCTACGACAATACATAGCATCATATTTCAGAAAACTCTTTTAAGTCTTTTTACACTTTCAGAAGGAAGGCGGCTAAAATGTGTCCCATAGCCATGCTAAGAATTGTCAGAAGGAAAATAGTCGCAGTATATTTTCAAGTTAAAATAACCCGCTCAGGTATTAAGGCGTCATTGGGGGTACGAAAATATGTTCAGTTCGCCTGTTTTTGCGTTTCAGGCATTTTTTTTTTGTATGGAAGCCGCGATGTAAATCATTGCACAGACCTACATATCCTAGACAAAGGGTAATAAGTTTTGTCTTCTCTCTTTGTGGGAAGCATAGAGGAAACGAAGAACTATTGACTAGAGACGTTTCAATTAGAGTCGGGAATAGAGGCCTATTCGCGTGAGTAATTTTCTGTTATGGCTAAGGATACAAAGGTTTTGCAACGATGTGTAGGGTGCAGTGGAGAGTTTGTGTTAAGACAGTCATTGGTAGCCGTTTTCAAGACACAAACAGCACACAAGCCAAGGTGGGTTTCAAACATGCTGCCCTACATGGCTCGGTGCCAAGCGCCTTTTTTAAAATTCTACCTGGTTCGTATCAACAGAATATTCTACGTTCTTGCAAATTTTTTGTGAAGCAAATCATGCAATTTTATTGTAAAGTGGGTACGTACAATTACTTCAAATAATTAAAGCTTTTTAATGAGTTTTCTATAATACTCAACTTCATATAAATTTTCTAGACATGCGACATTCATGGCATTCATAATTAATCCAGCCCAAAGATCCATACTGTATGATTATTTGTTATATGGTTTACATAAGGACTTCTGGCAATGCCAATAAATTATGCCCCTGAATAAACTCTACCGACATACACTAACAAATAACGCTGAATAAACAGAACACCACATTACAGTATACTGATGAAACTATGTCCTCTGCGTTTACAGGTCAAGGTTGTCACAAGGAAAGGATTCCCCATCAAGAAGGCAAGCGGTTAAAACCTTGCCTCTTTCAATATTAACTTACGTAAAATGTGTAAGAAATTAATATGGTTATCTTTACCACTGATGTACTTACAGATAATATTAAAACTGTGGAAGCGTGGATGAGGAAACTCATCCTGATTATGACCTTGTAGAGGATGATACGTGTAGAGCTGCATTGTTTTGTCTGTGCAATTTGAAGTTGGATTCTGACGGTTTTTTTATACCTCCAGTTTCAGCTCTTTACGATTCTACTTTCTACCCACAAATTGTAATTAAGAGATTTGCGTGGCTGACAGATTGCACAGTGGCTTTTGTTCTGTACAACATTAAGTAATTTGGCTTCATAGTTTCATAACTGAGACGAAAAAGGTTCAATGCGCCGTAAGATTTGGTCCTTGAAGAAAATAAATTACATTCATGTGACCGTGCATCGTGATATTTTCTTATAATAAAATCAAAGAGATGCACTAATTTCTGAAATTTATTTTTGGAATAAAACTCTACATGTTTCGGACAGTACCTCTGTCCATCATCAGGCGTCTAGCACTGTACACACAGCAATAGGTATTTGTCATACAACTTTGCTGACTGATTGCTAACTGGATCAGGATGGAATTATTGCTGTGTGTACAGTGCTATACTCCTCATGATGGACAGAGATACTGTTCCAAACATGTAGAGTTTCATTCCAAAAATAAATTTGAGAAATTAGTGCATCTCGTTGGTTTTATTATAAGAAAAGAAATTACGTTTCGTCCTTACAGGATATTTATTGCAAGATCCTTACAGAATGGTATGAATACAAATATAAAATTATACTGACGCCAATGTGCCGTATTTTCCCATATCTGGAGAAACATAATATTACACATACATATTTTTAGAAGACCTTCACTCAGTCAGAGGCATTTACCGTATGTGATCTTCATTGCGATACAAGATCGTCTTGAAAGCAGTTACTGCCTTCAACACCCACGAAGATATACTGAAGAAGGAACATCAACTTTTCTCCGAAACGTAGCCGAAAAGTGCATTACTGCAAAGTGCTACAGCCCAAAATATCAAAATATACATTTTTCACGCACGAAATACCCTCGAGTGTGGGGTGAAAGAACATTTACTCTTTATTTGCTCATTATCACACTTTCCCTGAACAGTGTCTAGTGATATTTCACTCAGTGTCTGCTAATATTTTCTTTCAGGTGAACGATGTGCCACGGGAACATAATTCTCTTAGAGTCCTGTCTTGAATATTTTTTATAAGTGTTCGTGGTGTGATGTGAGTTGCTGTGAATAGCAAGGAAATATAATCCGTTCCTACTGCAAGGAGGCACTGCGGGGATTATGCGAAGTCTATGCGAAGTTTGACCGTCGTGACTTTCTCTTGCACGTGAGTTTTTACTTCTGAATTTGTCACTATACGTTACATGCCGCTGTGGCACAGTGGTCAAGGTGCTGTGCTACAAATCAGAAGGTCGCTAGTTCGATCCTAGCTGGTGTAATTGAAATTTTTCATAGACATAAAATCCTTCCGATCGCACTATGGTCCTGGGGTCGACTTAGCCTCTAACAGAAATGAGTACCAGGAGCATTTCCTGGGGGTTAAGGTGGCCGGTGCATAAGGCTGATAAACTTACCACTATCCTGTGCCGTTGTCACGAAATTTGGGAACCTTAACTTCCTGGAACCCTCTGGCCCACTCCAGGCCTGTAATGGGACTGCTACGTTACATGCGGTATAACGGTAACTACTCCAGTTAATGAAAGCGAATTTGCAGCAACCATAATGCATGACCTCACATGAGAGTCTTCAAATTCTCCCAAATCTAAAAAGTGGTAAATCTGCTGTAACACGCGGGAGTGTTTAACTGACTTTCCTGACAGCTGAGATAAACGTGGCACCTGACAGATTGCGGTGAGTAAGTTCAAATGATTATTCTGAAAGAAAACTTTTCAAATCCTTTCGAATTTCTCTCAGCGTTTTTGTGTACAGCAAGATTAATTTTACGCTTCCTCTAAAAAATAATATTTTTTTCTATTCAAGGGCCAATTTGTAATAATTCTCCTTATAAGCAATAAGTTGCCCTTAGTTGAGCCTCGTCCTTCTGCACTAAAATTTGTTTATTAGTTATTTTTACTCAACAAAACACGAGTAGTGTTGATCTGGATTTGGAAGAACGTTCGCTCTGCCATTCTTGCATACCAAGTTCGTGCTAAACAAGGGTAATGGAAACAAGTTGAGTATAGGAATGCAGCCCAAAGTATTTTTAATACACAAGTCAACCATTTAACTGTTTCATCAAAGGCAGTGATATTCTTTTTGCCGTCCGACTAGTCGACTGGAATGTCTGTATGCAGTAGCGTGTGAGTTCGTGTTGTTCTGACAGGAAAGACGAATTAACGTCTGGGTAGAGAATAAATTCAGACTTGCTTCTAGCAGAAGAAGATTTACGTCTTTAGAATAACAAACTTTGTGGTGAATGTACTTTTGTAGCTCCAAAGTGTCACTGGCCCCATTTCGTCGAAAACTGACTGCTTAGACTTACGGACATAAAGCAGCTCATGACATAAATAAGAAACAACACAGACATATGACAATATATCTTGCTGTGATGAGTAGGAATAAATAGTGCACGACACGAAGCAGCTAACGGAATAGTTAATGAGGAAGTGGAATTGCATTTTTTTTTTTTAGGCATTTAGAATAAGGCAGAAAACTAAGCGAGGTCAAATAAACTGACTTGTTTGAAAACAAGTTGAAAACAATTTCCCGTAATTAGACAGTAATTTTGTTGGCTCGTACTTACGAAAGGGAGCATGGTTGTTTTTGAACATAAAAGGGAACCTATTTGTATACATGTTAAAGACGCCCTCCATAACTTTCAACACAATGTGTAGAAACTTCGAGTATTTCTTTCCTT
>Ga0123354_10016377_pt1 | contig 11616 bp, 9 predicted proteins | sample TergutLab28metaG_2_FD_97872 | JGI IMG/M metagenome (GOLD analysis project Ga0123354, IMG submission 97872) | Labiotermes labralis P4 segment gut microbial communities from Petit-Saut dam, French Guiana - Lab288 P4 | ecosystem: Host-associated > Arthropoda: Insects > Digestive system > Gut ... | reverse complement strand
CCCTCCTTCAGTTTGTGTCCCCTTTTTTTGCCGCCCTTTCCCGCCCCCCCCCCCCCCCCCCCGCACCATCGAAGTGTTGTCACCGCATTATATCCGTGATGGCGGCCATCTTGAGTCCAGGTTTCTATAGTCCGTCCGCGATTATTGCCGGTAACATCGAAAATAAACTGTACAGCATTTTCGACTGCAAGCACATGCTCAGTGCGGAACTTCACATGGTTATCTTGCGACGAACTAATGACATTGATCACACCGGCCTGGTTCGCAGTACAGAATTTATAACGTGTCATGAGTAAACCAAAAGTGTAAGTGTGTAAAATCAGATGAAGCCTCGACATCATGTGCAGGCAGGAATTAAGGTTTATTTTTTAAGCATGGTGCTGGTGTTAACGATGAAAAGTGAGGTTATATTTTCTTGCTTGTTGCAACTAAAGAACACATCATTGCATGCTGTGCCCTACACGAGGAGTCTAGGACTATGTCTTAACTGTATATAGATATCACACAGGATTTTTGACATTTCCTAGATGAGTTATGTAAAATTTTAATTTTATTTATAAACCCGGAGTGCAGTTTGTTGTTTGTGGGGACATAAATAGTGAGCTAATTACAAACCAACTTCTTTTAATCCTACATCAGCTGTCAAGTTCCTGGCAAGGATTCGTAAGGACATTTTTATGAAAAGTTCATGAACAGACGCTCAAATCGTGAAACTTGCTGATACTGTAAAAAAAAAAACTAGAATAATAGTGATACTATCAGGAAATTGACAGTAAATCTAAGTAATGAAAAGTGGGACTTAAAGCAACAATCACGCTGTTAATACAAAGTTAAACACATTTTTAAACATTGTCTTAAGAGATTTGGATGCAAGTTTACTTACTAAATGAGGTGGAGAAATAAAAGATATGACATTAAAAAAAAGGATAACTAAAGGTATCAAAATGTCTTGCAAGCATTAACTAGAACTATACCTGATTGGCATATGTAACAGTGAAGTAATAGAAGTTCACTATTGGAGATACCGCAGCATTATAACTGAAGCTGTTAAAGATGTTAAACTTAGGCACTATAGCAAACAAATATTAAGAGAGTCTTATGATAACATAAGAGCAGTGTGGGAGACTTTAAATAGAAACATCTTCTGCATATCTGAATAGATCCCATCAGTAAAACTAAATGATATCATGATAAGCAATCATAAAATTATAGCAAATTCATAAGTACTGATTTTGTAATGATGGCAGAAAGATGAAGTGATATGAATAATTCAACCAAAGAAGAGGTACTAAAAAGCACATCTTTCCTTGAAAGTATAGAAGTCTACTGATGGAGGCATAAATTTATTTTTTATATTTTTGATGACATATTACTTGGTAAACTAAATTCCTATGGCATGAGAGTTGAAGCAAACTTATGGCTTAAGTCATACTTGGCACATTGAATACAGTTTTTTTAAATAGACCATAGTGATAGTATAAATTCTGTTCAGAGTAAATATATTTATTCTTGCAGGGAAATGGAGCGTGGAGTAACACAAGGTTCAATTCTTGGACCAGTTTTGTTTTTAATGTGCATAAGTGATCTTCCATTACATGTTTTCTAAGGGCAAAGTTCATTTCGTTTGTGGATGATACCAACTTGTAGGTGACTGAAAGAGATGAGAGTGCCCTTCATTGTAAAATTACAAATGTTATGGACTATTAACAGACACGATTTCACAAAAACACCCTTATGATAAACACAAAAAAAAAGACAGTAGTAGGGTCCTTGCATACCAGAGAGAATAGAAATCATGTTCAATAATATGAACATTGTCACTAAATCAGAATTAAAATTTTAAGGCATATGTATCACAGAAAACCTGAAATGAACTGTCCGTGTGAGGTTATTAACCCATAATTGAGTAAATCTTTACAGGAAGTGATTAACCCTCACATTATAAAAATATTTATTGTGCAAATTTTCTTGGACTTCTGAGGTGTGGTGTAATTTTTTGGAGTGGGGATAATGAAAGTAAAAATGTATTTAAATAGCGAAAAAGGGTATTGCGAATAATTTGTGGTGTTAATAAATGACTGTAGGCAGATATTTAATGATTGCTATATATTACCATTAGAAGTGAGGGAGGATGGAAGACTAGTTGGTGGAAAAGGGTATATAACAGAGAGGAATGGAAGAAGCTCTTGAGAACAAGGAATCATCCCATTCTGCACATTCCAATGGAATGATTGAATATACTACCATTAGCTTGTGTACATAGTTGAATTAGTTTTTTATATTAAAAACTACAAAGAAACTAGAGCAAATATGCATATTCATAACTGTATTACATGAAAAAAATTAGATCACCATGTTGAGTCCTGTTACATGTATCTTTTATTGGAGGTCATAGTGAATGTGGGAATTAAGACAGTATAACATTAAGCAACTGGACAAGAACAAATCTTTTACAGGGGAGTTTAGTTCCTTTCTGTTATAATGTGTACTTTAATCAGCAGGTGAGTATATGTCCTAGTGATTACATTTGGATCATTTGGATCATATTATTGCGCTCCCAAAGTTGTAACTGTATACGCTTAACTATATAACATTTTGTATTGCTATTTATTAAATGTTAATGTTCGGGGTTGATATTTCTGTATTTATGGGTTGCGTAAATATATTTAATGGACAGTCATGCATGACACAATTACACTTCTCTTAGGTTACCAGTTTTGACCTGTCTGCAAAGACATTTACTATGGTAAAAATAGACTTGGAGTGTTCCCACACATTTGAACATATTGAAATCACCTGGAACATTGCATAACCTTCATGTACATTATCAATTTCAGTACTGTGAAAACAGGGGCTGCAGTGTGCATTATATAGAGCATTCTAAAGTGCCTACCTTCTTTTTTTTCCTAAAATATTCTATTTTTTAATATACTGTCTTTTTTGTCCAATTTTACATCATATTTTAACGTATGTAAAATGTTGTTTTTGTAATGGGAATGAGATGTCTATCCCACATAAACATATATCAGACTTTTGCATAGTTTTTTCATAATGTTATGGACATTATGGACCCAAGGATTATAGTTTGTGTTTTTGTAGTGTATAAATTGCAAGTTGATGTTGATCTGCCTGATGTCACGTGCGGCTGACTGTACACACGCGTGCGCGCATGCACGCACACACATTACATTTGTCATACAGCATTAATGGTTACTGGATATGCAGCAAGTAATTTTACATTGTAATTGACCACAGTACACTCAATAGTAAATATTGTACAATTTAAAAATCATAATTATGTACATATTAAGGTCAATCTTAAAATAGCTAAATTGTAAAGAAAATTTATTGTATAAATCTGTAATACAGTAAACTAAACAACCTCTAGAGGGTATCTGAAAAACCTAGCATCATACAGAAATAACGTTACTAAAACTCATTTACAGAATTTGTTCAATGTGCCCACCGCCTGCTTTAGGACATGTTAATTAAATTTATCATATTTAAGTCTTCTAGAAGATTAAAGTCTTGTAAGATTTTGTGTTATGTTGACTGGTAAATAGTTATCTATGTACTGGAGGAGCATACTGCCTCTGTATTCAGGGTCAGGCAATACAAGAAGAATGCAGTTTTTTACCTAGGAAATCAGATTCAGTGTAACTTAGCATCCATGTGCTATTTATTTAGCCAACACAGTAGCATGGATAATAACAGAAATAATACTTAAGTTCATACAATTACTTATTTAATGTTCATGAAAGATAAATTTTGCAATGTGTTTGGGATTTTTTTTTTTTTTAGTTTGGTGTGTGGTGGCGTGGAAGGGAAATTCAAGACACTCTTCTCGAGGGTTGAAAATATTAATAAGGGGCATGGTGGGTTTGACCTGCTCCTTTGTGTGGGAAAGTTTTTTGGGGACACAGATGAAGGTTTGGAACCATACAGAAATGGGACATTGACAGGTAACATCATTGTTATTGCATCTCAAGTGCTTTGGGCATGCAGTTGGGAACAGCTGTTCCAGCATATTGTTATTATGTCTCAAGTGCACTGAGCTTGCAGTTAAGGCGCGTTTAGACGGTGCCTCTTTTCGTGCACCAGCACAAGCAACATTGCATCTGCTGATGCATGCTTCATGGTGCAAGAGTCGCGCATCTCTTGCAGCGTACCTTCTCCTGTTCAGACATTATTGAGAGGCACATGCAGAATGTCTTTACAAACATTACAGTGTGCGGCTGTTGCTGTTGCTACCATTATAACTGAACATAAAAAAGAAATGTTATCGAAAATGTTGGATGGCAAGTTTGCTGGAGAGACGGAACTGGAATTTAAACCCCCTTGGAGAAGTCAAAATGGATAGTTGTGCTCTCTTTAGAAATTTTACAAGGATGACAGCAAGCGATTTTGAGTTACTGCTGCAACTGATTGGACCAAGTATAAAAAAACAAGACATTAATATGAGAGGGGCAATCCCAATAAGCACGCATTTAACTGTGACCTTGCGGTTTTTAGCCCCTGGTGACTCGTATCATACTCTTATGTATATATTTCATATATCAGTGACAGCAGTATTGACCATCATACCAGAAGTGTGCCAAGCTGTCATAAAGTCACTGAAAGGATATGTGGAGGTAAGTAAAAAGATGTTTCATAGATATGATGTCAACATTAACAAATGCACATAAGTGTATGGAAATGTATTATACACAATACAATATTATTACATACATACATACTGCACACATGTACATTTTTCATTTGAGTGCAATGAATTCCGAAATCCCATTTGCACTTGATGGTTTAGTAGCTCTAGTCTGAAAATCCGAAACAGGGGACCTGGAAGATTGTGGTGTGGGTGTTGAGGTTACAGTATAAGATGCAGAGGAGTGTTTGGAATCAAAATTAACTATTAATTGAGCCTGTTCGTTGTGAATTTGAACATTATGTAACTTCATCTCCACTTCCAATGGTATAGTGTGTATTTTGTGCTGGACGATGGACTGCAGTTGGGAAGAATTCAGATCTCGAACTTTATTCACCACAGATTCTCCAAATATGAAGCAGACCTCTTTCTTTTTCTTTCTTTCTTTCTTTCTTTCTTTCTTTCTTCTTCTTCTTCTTCTTCTTCTTTTTTTTTATAATAATAATAATAAACCGCATGCCTCATCCATGGCAGAATCACATTTCTTCTTTTTCTTCGCTTGCACCGTCTCAATAAATCCACATCCACTTTCTTGGTCAAGTTGATTGCTACTGCCACTTGCAACAGAGTCAGTGTCTTCTTCAGTAATCAGAAAGAAAGTCAAGGGAAATTAATTTTTCTCACTAGTTTTACATGCACACAAGTGTACTAAATCTTGAATTGCATATAGTGCAGAATGCATTTTTACTGATACTGGTTTCTTTAGCTATCTACACGCGAGGAGGCTTGGTTAGAAGTTGCCAAGGATTTCAATGACAAATGGAATTTTCCTAACTGTCTGGGGGCAATCAATGGAAAACATGTTGTACTACAGTACCCAGCAAATACTGGAAGCTCTTTTTTCAACTATAAAGGGACATTTAATATTATTTTACTTACTGTTTTAGATGCTAATTAAGTACGCACACATCAGCATGCAAGGGAGAACATGTGATTATGGTGTATTTGTACATAGTGCATTTTATAATGTACTCACTAGTGGAGTACTGAATGTGCGTCAACCGAGTGTCCTTCCAGGAAACAACACACTCGTTCCGTATCTGCTAGTAGCAGACAATGCATTCCCACTAACTAGCTATATTATCAAACCATATGCCGTAGAGGTACCCAAAGGGAGCCCAAAAAGAGTGTTTAATTACAGACTATCACGAGCACATCGTATAGTAGAAAATGCATTTGGGCTGTTGGCCTCCATATTCAGCATATTTTGCAAGCCACTCATTGTCAAAACTTCTACAGCTGAAGACATTACACTAGCATGTGTTTATTTCCACAATTTCTTAAGAAGAAACTCCACCGCAAAACAATTGCATAGTCCACCAGGAACACTTGATTTTGAAAGCACTGGCGATGGCATGGTTATAGAAGGGGAATGGAGAAGAGAATTTCAGAATGATAGGGGAATGGTAAAACTAGCTAAAGGGGAATGGTAAAACTAGCTAAAACACCAAGAAACCATGGGAATGACGCAAAAAAATTAGAGATACATTCTTGGATTATTTTGTGTCGAATGAAGGACACATGTTGTGGCAAGATAAATATCTGTAGGACAAGCTATGTAAATCAAACTTCAAAAAATCCAAATACATATGCTTACCAGACTTTCCTCAAGTGTTGTTATTGTGTCTTTTCCTTCCCTTGCTTCATCACCTTACAAGATAAAAAGCATATGCTTGTACGCAAACCAGCTTTACCTATATATTTTGTCAGCCAATGATCCACTTTTCTTCTTCAGCACCTTGCTGTGTTCTCGGTGAAAGTACAATCTTCAACTTTTAATTTTGTTTAGGATTGTTTTTGAATCCAGTGAGTATTTCTCCCCTAGCTCCTGAAGAGCAGTTCTTTCTTCCCGATTTTTATAGTTTTTGTCTAATGAGTGCCAGAGTACTGTATATTTCCTAATTCTTCAATTAACTCTCCCCTAACTTTTTTTCGCTACTCCAGTCTGCCATTTCTATGCTATAACATAAAAACATTTGATACCTATTTAATAATCAGTAACCCACCGATAAACCAAACTTACATTTGTGCAGCAAAAACAAAAAATGAGTCCACTGAAACACTTGTTGCAAACTACAATGCACGGAGATGTCCATTCATTGTGGGGAGCATGTGCAACTGCCAGCGCCTAGCTGTGCACACAACTGTGACTGATGCGGCGCTTCTTGTCCCAGTCTGCCACTAGCCACATGCTTTGAGTTGCACTCGAAGAGGCACCGTGTAAATGCGGCCTTAGGAACAGCTGTTCCAGCATATCATTTACCCCCACATGGTCCATTAAAGAGTCATTAGAAATTGAAGGCATGCCTTTCAGACATAATATGGTTTTGAGTAAAATGTGAACACAAGTATGATACTGATCTGTGTTTTTAATTAATAATCTTAAGAAATCCGCTAATTTTGTCTTTATCACTCATTGATTCTGTTATGCTCCTTTTATTTCACTTGTTATAGGAATATATGATCTGAAGACTGGGTTCTTGTTGTGTGGAACTTAAATAGTTAATCATTAGTACATATCCCGTTATATGATTTGTCTGGTGTGTCAAGATGTGTCTTTGTGAAAACAAAGGCAGGAATTCATTTTTGTTTGTCATTTTCTTTAGACTACATGTATTTCTGCAGTTAAGAATGGGAAGAGCTTCACTACAATGATATGCTATTTATGCCAGAGACAACTTTATTTTTTTCCTGTAATGCTTTAGTAAGTTAAGTGTTGAGAGAACAGAAAATTCTATCTTTTGTCTGTACTCTCATCAGGAACGTCAGTGTTCAGTATTACTTCATGCCACAGAGTTTGTTTGGAGCAGTTAAAATCATCTGTTTTTGTAGAACTCAGGAGTTTCACACACTCTTCTGAGCCAGTTTGGCTCAGGTCATACTATCATGGCTAGGGTGTGTTTTACTACCAAACTACCCATTTACAACTCCAAAATTGCCTGTTCCTATAAAGTTTTGTGTACATCTGTTTCAGTCATATCTTTCTGCTTATAACACTCTGCTGTTTGTGTTAGATGGTATCATGTGAAATGCAATCATTGTAGTCATATCTGTTACTATCCTGGTCAATTGTTTTGTCTGCATTTATGTTTTCAGTTCCAATTCCAACTTACATCTTGGGTCCATGTAATCCTCAAGAGGCAGCTCTATATTCAGATATCAGTGGCTGTGAAGTATGTCCCAATGTTAGTTACCTTGGTAAGACCTATTATTTAAGTTAATAAGTCACTTGTTTTAGTTCACTACTTCCTTGAGTGTGTTCCTTGGACTTCACTCTGCATACATATTGATATGTGTGTTTTTTTTAACTTCATACTCCATACATATTGATACATGTTGGTGGAACTTCACACTCCACATATAAGTAGCATCTCGACTGCCTGAGGTGAACGGGACTGAGGTTGCCTCAGATTACTGAAAAATTAGGACTGCTTGGATCATGACAGTTTAAAATTCGTTGTTAAATGACAGTGAATTTTAACCAGTAATTATACAGACGGTAAATTTTAACCAAAAATTACATGGTCTTTTAAAACTGTGGGGTGATTCAGACACATTTTAATTATAATTGTATTCTTGCTGTCAGAGAAATCACCCTGATGATGGCCACATGAGTGACCAACACATGTTGGTGACCATAATAGAATAAAAGTACTGAAGTGCATTTGGTCCTTTATACATTTTGTGAATCTAATTAATGCAAAGAGTATGGAAGATATCAAACCAATGTGACTATGTATGCAGTGTGATATACACATTGTATTAGTATGTACTTTGTATACAACATTGTTTTAGAATGTCACAGTATACAGTTGCACAACTGTAGAATAATAATTGAGTGCACTCTTAAGTTACATTGCAAAGAACACAAAAATGGCACCTCTCATTTACGATACAAAAGATCTTCAAGGCTAGTTTGCTGTTGAAATTCTGATCGCCTCTGTGCCCATGGTGTAGCAGATTTGGGGTAATTTATGCTGTCCAGATGCATGGCAGCAAACATGTTCACTTTTTCCTTCTTTTTAAGGCTTGGGGCTGATTTCTCATGGCTACAAGACAGAGTTTTAGATGGAAGCATTTTGTAGTTCAGTCCTCTCTCATCAGTTACATAATTGATCATTGCAAAATTTTCATTTTGGATGATATTTGGTAGTTAATTTCAGAGTATTTCAGCTGCTTCCAAGTCTGATGAAGGTTTCTCCCAAGAAATATTTAGTTGACTAACCACATTTTTCTTCTATCTTTCTACCTAACCTAGCAGTAAAATCCTATTCGCCATGTTGAAGTTGTTTCTGAAAATCAAGTGCCTTTTGTTGAAACACTGGTTGTACAATAAGGCCTCTTTCATTCTCTGGTGTGAAAACTACATGAACAAAGCTTCAATGGATTTTTTCATTACTCAGTCCTCTGCATAAATTTTTGGAAGATCAAGACATCTTCAAAATATTTTTTGTACACTTTTTTTTTCTGGATGGTCCAGGGATCAAAACCCATTGGCAGAAAGATTTTCTGCACCTTTCCAGATGGTCCCTGGGGCCCACCCATCCTGCATTCTGCACCCAACATAGGATTGACTGACTATAGCCCATCAGCTTGCACACAACAGAACCTCAAACAAGTGAGACTAGTCACTGCATTGTATTCCTATGGGTTTTTTGAACTGTGTTTCTTGAACATCACACTGGATGACATGTTTGTTTCTTCTTTCAGTATGTTTCCTGAGCCTCACATTGCATGCATATTGATATGTGTGTTTCTTAAATTTCACACTGCATACATAATGATGTATGTGTTTCTTGAGCATTACACTGCAGAATTATTAATATATGTGTTTCTTGAACCTCACACTGCCTATATGTTGATATACATATATGTTTTTTGAGAATAAAATGCAGGACATTATCACAACATACAGATAAGCAATGTATCCTTTGAATGAGGTGGCCCAGGATAGCATAGTCAGTGTGTTATCTTGCTGTTAGCTGGATGGTCCGGAACTCAAACTGTGGTGGGGGTGAGATTTTTCTACACCCATTTAGACCAGCCCTGGGGTTCAGCCAGCCTCCTATACAATGGGTACTGGTTCATTCATAAGGGTCAAGTGGCTGGGGTATGGTGGTAACCACCCACCTTGATCTAGCGCCAAGGTTAAGCAAAGAGGATAACTCTACCTCTACTTCCTTTCTATGTCTTCATGGCAGGTTATAGGGCAAACTTTACCTTTACCTTGTTTCCTTTGAAAGGGTAGAACAGTTCAGGTATTTGAGAACGGTCATAACAAATCAAAATTATATTCATGGAGCAAATGAGAGTAAATTGACATGCTCCATACATATTAATGTGTGTTTCTTGTACTATGCATTGCTTGCATGTTAACATGTGAGTGTGTTTCTTGAATCTGATGGTATGCACATATTAATTTGTTTCTTGAATTTCACATTGCCTCCTTATAGGTATATGACTGTTTCTTGAACCTTACACTTCATATGGCTTGATATGTACATGTTAGTGTGACTTGTTCTTAGCGTCTTCCGTGCCTGTGCTGTAGCCATACATATTCAGCCATTCCTTTGTAAGGCTGTTTGAGGATCATTTTCAAATTGGTAGTGATGAACAATCAGCCTCCTGTTTTTACTACCACTTACTGGTTTCAATCTTGACACGTCTTTGAGTTATGTTACTGAATTTTTGAACTGCTGAACAGAACACAGTGTGTTGTTCCTCCACAAAACAACTTGGTAACAAACATTATTTTGTATGCAGGTAAACGAGGATTATTTACTACTACTTCAGGATTGAAGGTGGTGTATGTGAGTGGAACTGAATCTGACAAGTCATCACATCACACTTTCACAAAGGAAGATATTGAGTCTTTAAGAAACATATGTGTTCGTGGACAAAGTAATTTTCGAGGGGTTGACATTTTAATCACATTATCATGGCCAAAGGACATCATGCTTGGTGATAAGAGTTCAGTAAGTCACATTCTTTTCATGTTGTGATGTATGACCATTTTATCACATCCTGTTGTCACATTATGTGTTGACTGCCAGATGTGCACTACAAGTGCCTTAGGGAAGCAGTGGTAATAAAAGAGCCAAGAGCCAGCCAGTCATGGAATCATGGTAAGAGGTTAAGTATTTATTCATATGTTTAAGTTTCTGATTGTGTGGGTTAGGATACCATATAGTTCGTTGGTGGATACAAAGATTTTGGATGGTGTACACAAAAAATGGAGGCAGCAGGTTGTGCTGACTCATTGGTAACCCCATATGAAGCTACATAATGTCATAATCAAGAAGACAAAAATCTTAATGTTTTGCATCATTAAAACCTCAAAGCCCATCTATTCCTTTACTTATTGATAACATAAATTTGAAGGTCTCATACCAACTTGAAAATGAGTTAGGGTTACTGTGTTATGTTGGAAATCACAGACCTTCTTTCCCATATACTCTCACTCAGTAGATACATCTGTGCACACTCCATTCATCCCCTTTTTATATACCCTCTGATAGATGATTTAAGACTGGCTTAGGTCAAACTGATATCCAGGCATCACGTTCTAGGATGCAGCAATCTTGAAATCTTCAGTGGTGATATTTTTGTTATCTGATATTATATGGTGTTGAAAAATCAGATGCACAGTGAATAATGAACTGAGGCAGTTATGGCCTAATTTAGAATACTGTTACACAATTCCTAGTAACGACCAGAGAATTAAAAGAACCTGTCTGAATTTGGTGTTGGGGCTGAAATACAAACTTGGCAACCATCAAATACACCACTTCATATAGCTTGTTCACTTTTAGACTCACTGAACAACAGTAGAAATAGCAACAACCATGCTAGTTGTAACAGTAAGGATAATTATAATGTTGTTGTTGTTGTTGTTGTTGTTGTTGTTGTTGTTG
>Ga0123354_10016372_pt1 | contig 11618 bp, 9 predicted proteins | sample TergutLab28metaG_2_FD_97872 | JGI IMG/M metagenome (GOLD analysis project Ga0123354, IMG submission 97872) | Labiotermes labralis P4 segment gut microbial communities from Petit-Saut dam, French Guiana - Lab288 P4 | ecosystem: Host-associated > Arthropoda: Insects > Digestive system > Gut ... | reverse complement strand
CTTCCTCTATGCTCCTGCAATCTGTTGCTAACAACTCCACTAACTCGTTTTTCCTCTCGTTCATTAGAAATCATCTCCTGTTGGATATTATTTCCAATTACACGAAAGGTTAAACGCCCTCCAGTAGGGAATAGAAAAACAACAACAATCATTTCACAAACCCTCTCAAAAGCTCATCCTGAAAACTTTCCCTTTCGGCACAAACGGCAGATTAGCCCCCTGCGGCACCAGAAACGCGTGCTCTCGGCCATGCAGCACCACTTTATCACAATATCCGTCCGTAATAATCAATATCGGCGCTTCTTCCGGGAAGTCCTCGGCTTTCTCCAGCAGATCAATCCCCGGCTGCAGCACTGTGCCGCCGCGCCCTTTAACTTTCACCGTCCCGGCCACGTCCTCCGGCTTCATATATCCCGCGTCGTAAGCTTCCGCGTCGCAGAAAATAATTCGTGCCGCCGGAACATCCCTTGCCGCGCTGTAACTGGCGATGGCTCCCAGCGCGGCGGCCAGAAGCCCGCGCTCCATGGATCCTGATGTGTCCAGAATAACGCCGAATGTCCTGCCGTCCAGCGCCGCTTGAGATATTACCCAGTTCGGGCGGGGAATCTCCGGCGTGGACGACTGCCGTCTGCTGGGCCTCGCGTAAGAGCGCGTTTTTTCTATCGGAGTAAACTGCTCGTCAAACCAGCGGGCCAATTCCACGTCCCACGGGATGGGCGGGTGGCTCAGCGCGCGGATTTCCTCAATCAACCCTTCGGGAAGATAACCGCGCCCCTGTTCCTGATGATACGACAGCCCCTGCGCCAGAGCGCGGCGGTAAAACGTGTCCAAATCCACATCCGCGCTGGCGCTGCGCTGTCCGGGCAGAATATCGCCTAAGCCGACACCGCGCAAAGTCGCTAACTTACGATAGGTTCGCATGTCAGTGACTATCCTGTCATAGATCGCCTCGGCGTTCAGGCCCTTAAACTGCTCATCATAAAGGAGACCGTCAGGCCGCTCCCCGACGCCCATTTCAGTAAGCCACTGGTTGATCACATAGTCGCAGGCCACATTCCAGAGGTAGGCGTCACGCCATTCCTGGCGCGCGTCGTGGCGAAGGGCGGCGTGGAGGAACTCGTGCGCCATTACGAAGCGCATTTCCTCCGGCCCCAGCAAGGCCGCCGAGTTGATGTATATCTCCGACAACGCGGGTGAGATTGCGGCGATTGAAATATCCATACGCTGGCAGAGCAGCGGTTCCTCGATCAGCCTGAAGTTGGCGGCGATGGCTCCCAACAACGGGTAGCTCGAGATGAACCACTGCTTTGCGCGGTATGCCGCGCTGTGCCTGGATTCTTCCGAATTCGTGGAAAGGGCCTCACTCTCGCCGGATGCCACGCTTACGGCGCTTCGCACGGCGGCGGCCAGCCCAAACGCGAACAATTTCGGCCATTGTGGAGGTTTTCCGAAGTATCTCGGTCGGTTGTCGTACTGGAAAAGCATATCCGACGCTGCCAGCCCCGCCGTACCGAATCCCGCATACTCAGCTTTTTCAGAAGTTTCACATAACCGGCGGTAAAGCCGTTCCTCATCGTTGATACCGGCGGGGAGCGCGGCGTCATAAAAAAGCGCGCCAAACCGCAAATCAGTTAAAAATTTCTCCGCAATGCAGTCGCAGGCGATGTTCCACTCGGTGGGATGGTCCTTTTTCTGAAAGTGTTCCATTCCCAGGTGCAGCAGGCAATGCGCCAGCGCTCTCGCCCATTGCTCCGGCTCCGCGCGGCGTTTCGAGTTGCAGAATATAAAACCGTCAGCGGCAACCAAAGCAAGCCCGTCCTCCGGGTATACATCCTCTTTGTCCCGCCGCAGATATGCTTCTCTATATAACGGGTAAAACAGCGGATGCTTCTCGACGAGCGCGCATCCGGCTTTGAAGTTTTGGGTGGCTATGTCATTTTGCTCTTTTTGGCGTTGCTTTCCCCTTGACATTACTTCTTCGCCGCCAATCTCGGCAGATCCCGGATTATCTCCACGACAAACCAGTCCGGGAGCGCGTCGCCGTCTTCGGAGGATACGGTCATCTGCGCGATTTCTAGGCTTATATTCGCCAAATCCCTCATCAACGCTTTCGCGCGGAACGCCAAATCCTGCGCCGCGCCGGAGAGATTGTTCTTATCGGGCGGCAGTTCCTTCACCAACTGCGCCTTGAAGCTCTGCGCGAGGAAGTAGAGCGTATCTCTGTCTTCAGGGGCGTTCGGCCATTTCTGCTCTCCGCTGATGATGGCTGACAGGGCGTAGCGGTTGCGAATCTGCTTGACGAACGCGCGAAATTGCGTGGCGTGTTGCGGGGACAGACAGCCGGAAGCCAGGATTTCAAGCTGCTTGTCGGTGATATTCTCCCCGTAGCTGTAAATTGCGTCGGACAGCATATGCCATGAACGCGGCGTAGAAAACGGCTCCTCCGTTTTCGGCGGTTGCTTCCAGAGGTGATCCGGGCGTAGGCCGATATACTCGATTATATACGGGTGGATGCCGTTTTGCCCCGCCCATTCGAGCCAATCCCGGTGAGAAGCGATTAGCTCCACATGGAACATGCGGTTTATCAGGGCCGAGGACATAGTTTTGACGATGGCGCTGTCCTGCGCGCGGTTGCCCGCACCGATGATGATCGACCCCTTCGGCAAATAGTATTCGCCGATTCGCCGGTCGTGTATTAAGCTGTAAAAGGCTTTCTGCACTTCCTGGGAACATGCGTTAAGCTCATCCAGAAACAGGCAGTACGGTTCATCACGCGCTATTATACGCGGCGGGCAGAACACGCTTTTTCCGTCGATAATCTGCGGAACGCCGATGATGTCCTCCGGGGCAAGCTGGCTGCCGAGCAACGATACGCAGGGCAGGCCGAGAGATTCGGCGAATTTCTCCACTATGGAGGATTTGCCGATGCCCGGCGCGCCCCAGATGAAAACCGGGCGGATGAGGGCGACGTTTAGAAGAACGTCGAGAAGCTGGCTTTGGTTTACGGTTAATGTCAGGTTCAAATAGGTTTCTCCTTCTATTTCATTAAAGGATCATATTGCCGAAGCTGCTCCAACTTCGTATCACATCAAGACCGTCGCCGGTGTCGTTCGGCGGTTCGACATCCAGCCCCAGCAAGCCCCTGACGATAAGGTACTGGAAAGAACGCGCGGCTTCGATTTCGTCAACACAATTATACCTCTTGTTATCGCGCTCAACGGTTAATTCAGTGATAGTGTAGTTAGAGTCGACTTTATTTATTTCCGCCTCATATATTTTATAACCCGTCCAGGAACGGTGGAAGCATATCCGTCCGTCCTCAAAGTAGACAAACCATTTGTCCTCCATTACGAGAGGAAGTAAGCCGAAGCGAAGCCTTGCGTAATGTTTTTCGCTGAGTTGCATATCGACTTTGATGGTATGCGGTTTTGAGAATTCTTCCGTTTTCCAATCCGACTTCTGAACGACATACCCTATGGGTTTACCTCTGTCAAGCCAAGCGTTTATCACGGAAGCGAGAGCGTCGTCAAGATAAGTAAACACGTCCGTTATCATTTCGCTCGGAATCCCATATCTGGCCTCCGCTATACTTCCCGTGATGGCGGCAATCGTGTCGCTGTCGCCGCCGAGGGAGATGGCGTTGCGTATCGCGTCCTCAAAGCTCGTGCTTTCAAGAAACGCGATGATCGCCTCCGGCACTGTTCCCTGGCAACTCTCGTCGAACTGAAATCCCGGGCGGATCTCATCCAGCGTATGTGACAAATTGTATCCGTACTTGTTTTCGATATAGTGTTTGATTTCATCTTTGCTGTTGCCGGTTCGGGCAAGAAAAATAGCAGCCGCTGTCGCTTGTGCGCCCTTTATACCCTCCGGGTGGTTGTGAGTAACGACGGCGGAACGCTCCGCAAGCTGCTCGGCTTCCTCTAGTGATTCGGCAAACCAGGCGCAAGGGGCTGCCCGCATCGCGGAGCCGTTGCCCCAGCTGTTGTACGGATTTCTATCGTCGGAAAATAGCCAGCCACCGAAACGGCCTCCATACCCGGAATTCGGATACATTCTGCCGATCTTTTTCATGGAATCAATGAAATCATCCGGCGCGCCGCCTTTCAGTAGGGCGTCGGCGACCGCGACCGTCATTACCGTGTCATCGGTGAAGAAGCCGCGTTTACTGAAAAACAGGAAGTCCTTAGTTTTTATGTTGTTCCATTCGTAAACAGAGCCTACAATATCACCGATTATCGCGCCTAGCATTTATGTACCTTCTTTCATCGTGGAGAATTACTTTAATGCGCTCCATTTTTCCCATTTTGCACAGCCGGACTGATTGGCAGCCTTGTTCACCTTGGTTTTTGCGCACATACCCTTCGTCCCAGACTCATAGCGTACATTGCGTTTGACCGCGTCAGTCGCCCGAGCTCCCGTGAAATGCTGACAGGTAACGCATTGTTTGCTTGTGCCGTTGGTTTGAATGGCCATCTCTGCGTTCTCTCCTATACCAAACAAGCGATATTGTTAGGATACTTTATATGTACTTCACTGTGCCGCGAATTCCTTAAACAAACTCGCGGCAGTCAAGTTGGAGCTGCCGCCTATTATCCTGCACTTATGCTTGTACGAGATTACCCGGTCGCGCAATTCCTGAGCTTTTTCCAGCTGAGGCTGTTTGAAACCGAACACCAGTAAACCGCAGCGCCCGCAAACGTCTTCAGGAGCGTTCAGCTTCACGCCCAGCAGTTGGTTGTACACCGCGAAAGCGTTGGTGTATTGTTCCAAAATGGAGTCCTTTTTGTTACTTATCTGCTTGTCGTACTTGTTCAACTGGTCAATGACTTTGGGCTGGACATCCCGCGCCGACCATATCTCTGAATTGTCAAACGTCTTCGCCTCGACAAAGAGCAGCTTTCTATCGTGATTGTCATAAAGCAGAATATCGATCCTGTCTGACTTGCTTTCCTTCTTGCCGTCGTCGAGTTCCTCTTCGTTATCCTGCTCCTCCGTGTCCTTCGCGGAGTTGAAGACCACCTCGATGTCTACGAGGAAATACCGCTCCTCCGTGTTCTTCGAACACGGCGCGAATTTATACAGATTGGATACGCCCAAGGCCTCGGGATCGGCGTACAGCGAGGCGCGTTCCAGAATCTTGGGATAGGCCTTGCTGAAATCCGTCTCAATGTGCATTGCACCTAATTTCGCCTCCGTCACATAAGCCTCTTTCTGCGTAGGCACGAAGGCAAATTTGCTGTAAGCCGAGAATCCGTTCTTGTCAAAGTTGAACAGAGAACGCCCCATGCGGTAGAAGGACAGGCGTTTGGGCCGGATGGCAAAGAAAATCCTGCCGCTTTCGATGTCCTTCCGCAAACATTCCGTAAACAGATCTTTTGTTTGCAGGCTATCAATCAGCCCCTGATCCACTTTCCGTGTAAAATCCGCCATCTTTCTGACCTCCCGTATATTATCTTACATAATTTCCGTTGCAATGATGACATTGATAATGCTCGTCATACGCAGTTACGCAACTGACCTGCGTCAAACCGTACACCGCCTTGATCGCATCAGTCCAGTTCAGGTATGGCAGGGCGTCCTCATTTGGCCTTTCGTCCGCGCACCGGTCTGTGTAAATGACATATTTGTCCTCAGCCTTATTATACACCACCCGCCCTCGCGGGTAATAGTCGTAATCAACATGAAATATCCCGGCGAGGCTCTTTTCCCAGATTTCGTCGTGCGAAAGCGGGTTGATCAGGAAATCGCCGTATTTTTCGGCGTTTTCCAGTGAGACGGCGGCATAGAACAGACAACCTTTCACGGTGAAAAACGGCCCGACCGCCGGAGTGCGCTGCCCCTTGCGGTCGTCCGACAAGCTGAACGCGTACTGTTTGTTCTTTTTCATCTCCATTATTTCCTGAAAGCTCACAGATTTCAGATTTTCGACACACGAAGCATCGTCAGCGCCAGTGCCGACCCACCATTGCCCGCCCACGGGGTAGTCCTCCCAACCGTGTCCGCCTATCCATTCGCCGACCACAAGCCCGTTGACCGGGCTGCCAGCAATTTTGCAGCCGTTGGAGACGATCGCAGCGTACTCCATATCCATGAAATCCCATTGCGGCGGGACAACTATTTCATCCCTGTCGATGAACCCGCACTTGCCGTCAACGATTATATGCATTAACCCCGCCGAGCAAAGATACAGGCTGTCGTCAAGCCCGCAGCCAATGCAATAGAAGTATATGCCGTCGTCTGTGTCAACGGCCCGCGACACGCATTCGCCAAACTCCGTTATCTCGGCCTTGTCGCATGTCACATATGCTTTGCCGTCGATCAGTACTCCTTCCCACTCGCCGTCGAATTCCGCGCTGCCGATTCTGCACGCCTTATATTTGCCGCCTTTGTAGGGCGGATTTTTGTAATCGTATTCGTCGCCAAAACCCGGAGATTTACATATCATCGACTCAGCACCTCGCTATATTGTCATACTTTCGCCGTCATTGAGTAAAAACAGCTTATCCGCCGGGACGAACGATCTGAATCCTTCCGGAGCGTCGGTGTGGATGGGTATCAGGCCGTGCTTTGGCTTCACAGTCTCATAGACCCGCCTCAAATCTTCCTGCGAGGCGTGGCCGCTTGTGTGCAGCACACGATAAGGGTACGGCGACAAAAAATCGCGCAAGTCAGGATTTAGAGCCCGCTCGTCAACATATCCCGTCCACATTGAATATATCACAAGGCTGCGCCCCTTGTACTTTTCCAGCACGCGCTGGAAATACCTGCCCTGACGGATCATCATGCAGAAGCCTTTTTCTTCCATCAATCCGTCCAGATTCGGCGCATAGTCATACACATGCTTAAAATCATAAAAGTCGCTTTTGTCCGCGTGCGCCTGTCGGACAGTCTCAAGCTGCTTTTTCTGATACTTGTCACAGACGAACAGCCGTCCACGCGGATTTGCGTGGTAAAACGCCGCGACCCGGTCGATATTCGTCGAGGCGCACAATACAAAAACATATGGCGTTTCTGACATCCATTTCCGCGCTTGCCGGATTAGATCGTGTTCGCTCATGGGCGGCTCCGCGTTGCGCGAGAGCGTGGTTCCCTCACAGATTATGTAGTCAATGTCTTTCGCGTAACACTCCAGCATTTTCAGCGTTTTCTTACTGCGAACGCCGTGGAGCCGAAAGTCTCCCGTATGCAAAATCCTCTTTCCGCCGGCCTCGATAAGGAACATGTATGCGTCAAAGGCCGAATGGTCGATCATTAGAGGGGTCACGGCAATATCACCAACCTGTATGCGGTCAAGCGGCATGAAAGGGTGAATTTTATCATACATTGTAATTTTATTGCGATAGATCCGCTCCGCGAGGTTTATCTGTATAGTCTTGGCCGTCTTGCCCATATATACCGGGATTTCGGGCAATACCCGGTCAAGCAGTCCTATGTGGTCACCGTGGTAATGGGTCAGGAACAGCGCGCTTTTCTCCCACGAGCCTTCCGTCAGGCCGTCTATCAGCGGCAGTTCCGGGTCGTTTCTGTCATTTCCAGGCAGGTTATCGCCGATGTCAATAAAAACGCGGGCGTTGTCCGTGGCAATTTCCGTGACGCACCCGCCGATCTGCTTCGCGCTGCGGTGTATAGTGATTTGTGTCATATACGTCCGCCCTTTTCTCTGATGTCCTTGTTCCGCCGATAAAGCGCCAAGGCTTCGTCAGCATGAGTATAGACGCTGATTCCCGGCATGGATTCTTCTTCAATCAAAGCTTCCATGATCGCCGACACGCCTTTAAACAGCTCATCATCAAGCGTTTCCTGTCTGAGCGCGGAAATCATGTCGCCGGATTCGGCGCATGTCAATGCGAGATAGCTTACTAATCCCGGACATAAACAACCTTTTCGTAAAATCCAGCCGCGGATTTCGTCTGTTGCCGGCTCGAGCCGCTTTACGGCATGTACTCTTCCCCAGCCGTTAACCCTTTTTGCAATTTCGAAAACGATCGCGTTAAAATCCATGTGCTGCTCAGATTTCATCCGTGAATTTAAGTCAGCCAATCTTGACAGAGCGGTCAAGGCATAAATGGTTAATTCATCATACACCCCAATATTGAATAACAGATCGGCGGAACGGTTGAAATTAGTAAATCCGAGCACTCCAAGAAGGGTTATTCCGATTTTTACGAAATTCATATTGTCGCTGTTTATTAGCAGGTCGATGGAAGAAGAACGCCATTGATGTGCCAAGCTCTTCCAATCCGTGCGGTCGGCGAGGCTAAAGAGTCTATCCCACATAATAATGGCTAAATCGTCAACGATAGAGATTACGCTGTTTTCATTCAAAATAGCGTCTATTTCATTCAGGAACTTTTTATTTTTGTCCGCGAAATAGGCTACGAGAAGAACAGCTATATCTTCAGCCGCTTTTTGGGGGTCTCCAGGATTACCTAAGTTAAGCGTGTGATATATCAATGTGCCGTCGTGCATTCCCGCCGCACATTTGAATTCCCTGTTTTTGCCCATGAACTCAAGCGAGAACCCCGGCAGCACTTTAAAGTCATCGTCTAAGTTAGCTGTAATTGTTTCGAATATGCTCATCCGCTCCATACTAATCCTCTTATTCAATCGAGATATGTTTCCCGCCGCCATAAACGCTCGCGGTCTTGACCATAAAATAGTCGTTCATGGAAACCGACACGCTTTTCTGTTCCTTATAACCCAGGGCGAACTTGAACACCATGCCCCAGAACGCGCCGATCGCGCGCTTGACATATATGTCCAACTCCGCGTTCGTCTTTCCGGTCAAAAGGATGAAGTCGTCTTTATAATATGTCAGAAACGTCTTGACCGGCGGGATGGCAAAAATGTCGTTGCAAAATATAATGCTGATCAATAAATCCCTCTCAGAAACCGCTTTAATACATTGCTCCCAATAGGCGCGGTAATCATTATTATTCTGAAATTCCTTAAAATGCGTGTAAGTATCAGTAAAACTTTTTTCTACTTGATTTACGATATCGGAAGTTTGCATGATCAGATCTCCATTTTCATATCGTTATTCATATGTAAATTTTATATATGAGATATTATCATAATTATATTCATGTGTCAACACATTTTTCTTCATATATTTGATGATGGGAAAATGATAATCGAGGTCGATTACGCGATTTAGCGCCAATTTGCGTTCGCGTTTTCATGGAGAGCGCCCGCCCGCAAACAGTTCGCGCGGAGACATTATTTCCTCCTTCGTTCCGCGCAAAGGGTAAAATAAAAGGACGCACACCGTGCGCCCCGCGTTGCCGCTGCTATGTAGTTTGCTTCGTTATGGGCGGGAAACGCCGCCCGGGTATAAAGATCGCTTCGTATCGGCAATTACGCAGGGGCGCGCGGCCTGCGCCCGTCATTGATCCGACGTACCGGCTTTCACCCCTGCACCAGCTTCGCCATCAAAACATACCGCGAATCGTCCGGCCTGTTCGTGCAGGTGGACAAAGTCAGCACCTTGTCGGAACCGGACACGCCCACGCCGGTGTCGTAGGCCGATTTTTCCTTCGTCAGCGCCACGAAGTCGCCGAAAGCCTGCTGGCCGTCGAAGGTCGTCGCTATATAGTCAAAGTCCGTCGTCGTGGAATAGAACGAAAAAATTTCCCAGGTGGTGTCGCCGGAGTTCAGCCGGAGCGTGATGTACCGGTGATCCTTGTAATAGCTTTCGTCCGCGAAGTAGCGCAGGTCGTGGAACATGGAGCCGCCCTTGATGTTGTGGCCGTAGATGACCGTGTTGCAGCCCAGGTTGTTCAGGTCGCAGTTGCAGTCCGCGAATATCCAACCGATGCTGCTGGGATTTTTGTCCGCGTCGTGCTTTAGGTAGAAATCGTTGTCCGCGCACTGGACGAGCGGATAGTTGATACCCGTCCCCGTTATGGTGAGCCAGCCGACCACGTCGTCGTTGTTGTTATATACTTCCCTTAAATTCTGTATATATTGGCGGGTGACGGGGGCGGCCCCAAGCGGCGTCCCCGCTGGGACCGCGTCGCCGGGGATATTGACCTCCCCCGGCGCCGTCGCTGCCGCGGAGAGGCCCGGGGTGCTTTGCGGGCTTTGGTCGTCCTGGATATTCAAACCTTGCTGCGATAACCTGTTCGTTTTCCAGATGTCTATGTAATACTGCGAGACAGTGAAGAGGTAATATCCGAGGACGACGCTGCCGATTATGATAGCGACTGTGAGCAGGTTCACGATCAGCCTGCTTTTATTCTTGGTTTCATTATTGGTTTCCTTCGCGCCGGTCTTTTGCCGCTGTTCCCGCCGTAGATCGTCCAGGTCAAAATAATCCTCGGCAAACATCCGCTTTTTTGATCCGTCTGACAACCGCGCCACCCCGTCCCTTGCTTTAAGAGTTTCCACGGGAACACGAAAGCCTTACTGCGCCGTCATCCCGGGCTTGCCCCGGGATCTCCCGCCTCCGGCTTTTTGGACATGGGATTGCGGGTTAAGCCCGCAATGACATAAATAGTTTCCGTGGATACTCTTGAATCGCTTATCTCTATTGTGAAAATTTTACATTATGTTGGGGACAAAGTCAAATATGAAAAACACCCGGCTAAATTCAGGGCCGCCGCAAAAAAGGGCCGCCGTGTAGAGCTGTTGTCAAATGGCAGATTTGAATCCGGGCGGCTGATAGCCGCCCCTACGAAAGGCTGAAATCCGCCATTTCCCCTGTAGGGGAGACTATTAGTCGCCCGGAAATCCGACTTTGTCAACAAGTCCGTGTAGCAGCCCTTCCGTATTCTTTTTTCTATTACTGCCTTCCGGCCCTGAGCATCGCTTTCCTGGTTTCCTCTTCCCGCTGCCTTATCGGCACGCAGAGGTCTATCTGCACCTTCCCCCCGAAATATTCCCCGTGGTCGCGCCGGTCGTGGTACTCGAAATCGTGCCGCGACGCGTCATACTCGAACTCCGACTGCGGCAGCCAGTTCAGAAAGATCTCGTTCCAGGCGTCCTGCGCGGCCCGGATATACGACTCGGCGACCGGCGGCGTGGAAAAGACGGCGTACAGCCCGCCGGAAATGTCCACCCGCGTCATGTCCGGCTCGATATTGGCCAGGTCAGCCGGGTTGTCTATGCCCCTGCCCAGCAGGTACGTGAACTCCCCGGTGTTCCCGTCGATATCGTAGCACATGCTGATCTCGCAGTGCTTCGAGAGCGGGAAGGCATCGTACAGCTTCGTCAGAACGGGGCCGTAGTCCATGTTGATCGTGTTCCAGAAGGTCGGCGCGTCGCCGGTGGTCCTCATGTTCGGGCGCGTGTGGCGGCTTGGGTAGCCGACGACCGAAAACGGCGTAAATTCATAAATGTGCGGCGTCAATAAATTACCTCCAATAAATTTGTTTTTGAGCATAATAACGCTCATTCTTGCCGGCGGCTCCACGTTCAGGCGCGTGAAGCAAAGGGACGGCGGGAACCCGAAGCAGCGTATGAACGCCTTCGTGAACCCGGCGTGCGTCTCAAAGCCGTACTCCACGGCCGCGTCGATCACCTTTTTGCCATGGGACAAGTCTGACAGCGCGAATTGCAGCCTGCGCCAGGTCACGTATGGCTTCAGGGCGATCCCCGCCGTTGACCTGAACACG
>Ga0123354_10016371_pt1 | contig 11618 bp, 5 predicted proteins | sample TergutLab28metaG_2_FD_97872 | JGI IMG/M metagenome (GOLD analysis project Ga0123354, IMG submission 97872) | Labiotermes labralis P4 segment gut microbial communities from Petit-Saut dam, French Guiana - Lab288 P4 | ecosystem: Host-associated > Arthropoda: Insects > Digestive system > Gut ... | reverse complement strand
GCCTGTCTGGCTGTACTATATTTTTCCACTATCTCACAAACGGGGCGATTTTCGGGGGGGAAAAAAAGTTACTGAAAACAAAATGTTTGTTTCGATTTTCTCTACAACTTTTATCCTAAACATTTCTCATTCTAAGCAGAACTGAGTGCGATATGATCAAAAATATATATTGGTCTTCACGTAAAGTACCCGTTATTCTCGTCCCGTTTTAATGAAACTTTAATTTTCTCCAATGATTTTCGAAAAATATTCATATATCAAATTTCTTGAGAATCCGTCCAGTGAGATCCGAGTTGTTCCATACGGAAAGACAAACGTCCAGACCGCTTTTCGCAGTTTTGCGAAAAGCGCCTCAAAACTGAACGACCGGTGGTTATTTGGATTGGGCCGCATTAAGACGCGGAGGCACTAAGGCAAGTAGGTTTGGGAGTTAGGAGGCCAAACAACCAGCCAGCCAGACGAACGGGGGGACAGACAGACAAACAGACAGACAGACAGATGGCTTTACAAAAGCTCAGGGAGGCCTAAAACATCTATATCCACAAAAAAAAAATGCAATTTTAAATTCTGTCACGCAAATACGTTACTTAAATAAGAAATAACTATATAATTATATACACACATGCAGGCCTACGTATGTGTACTTGAATATAAATGGCGTGGGCCCAAACTTACTTGACAAGTCCAATGAAATACTGTGAAAATACAGAAAACCGTAATGACATGACACATATTACACGATACAAACAAGCACTCCAAATATATTTACACGTCATCAATAAGAGCTAATTTGGTAACCCCAGATACCCCTCTCACATTCGCCACAACATGTCTCAGTCCATTTTGTTAAATCCCCCTGTAATGCCCGAAAATGGCCAGATGCCATGGCTATATTATCACAACAATGGTACCACGGCTTTTCAACACGATGGCGCACAGCTTCCAGTAAGATGCGGCGAGTTTAGGACGAATTAATTTTCTTGCTGGGACACGTGTAGGGTAAGCAGCAGAGCTCATATCGCACACCTGTACGTATATTCGTGTAAGTGGTTCCACGTCATTGCAGCTTTCTGCATTTTCACAATATTCAAGTTCTCGAGCACGTTTTGACGTACTTTGTTTAAAAATTCATGGATGAAACTTATTCTTTAAATTAGGCTTCCTTGTCCTTATTGTTGCACCGTGCATATCGTCGAATTATTTATTTACTATACCAACTGATGCACATACATAACAATTTCACATTAAAACATTAAAATTGCTCCGACATGTTTCGATCCTAAGATCATCATCAGGGAGCTACACTTTCCTCGCTAAAGTCACTATTAAAATTAGTAGCTGATTAATTTCGTTGTATAAACTGGGTGTTGTGGCAGGATGTCTTATTGTGCTGCTGCAGCAGCAAAGCACAGGACGCACACCCGTATTCGGGCACTCTCAACAACATAACCTTACACAATAAGACATCCTGCCACAACACCCTGTTTATACAACGAAATTAATCAGTGACTAATTTTAATAGTGACTTTAGCGAGGAAAGTGTAGCTCCCTGATGATGATCTTAGGATCGAAACATGTCGGAGCAATGTTAATGTTTTAATGTGGAATTTTTATGTATGTGCACCAGTTGGTATACTAATTAAATAGGCTTCCTTGGTTGACAGCACTATTGTAGTACGTTTTCTCTTTAATTTACATCACACGTTATCTACCCTTGTTAACAAACGTTAAGTAGCGAACCTGTAAAGCAATTCACACCACACTGAAAACAAAACGAGAGAAGATAGTCTCTGTTTTGATCACTAACTACTTTTCTTCATTCCAGGACGGAACGCATATGAAAATAGCGACAAGTGTTAATAGTTCACTGCTATTTGTCCCAAATAAGGGGTAACTTAACAGTGTACGTCAAAACTAAATAAACCGACAAATAATTCACAATAACTTTTACTGATGACTTGAAAGAAGGCATCACTAAATGCTAGAATGAACATATAACGGATACAATCATATACGTCAGCACTACTTATATATTCAAACATAGGCTACATGTTTCGACCCAACATTAGGTCATCCTCAGGCCTGCGGCAGACTAAGTCATTGGTGCTGTGTGTATATATTGGGATCCCAATATACACACAGCATCAATGACTTAGTCTGCCGCAGGCCTGAGGATGACCTAATGTTGGGTCGAAACATGTAGCCTATGTTTTAATAAATAAGTGGTGCTGACGTATATGATTGTATTCATTATATATACTTTTACTGATGGCCGTATCACCCAGTGGAAAAATGACTATGTTGAGCCTAGTATAAACTGCCAATGCAATGAACGTCACAAATGAACTGTGCTATATATAAGCACGCCTCTGCGCGTGCGTTTGAAGTGTGGGATTGTAGGAGCTATCAAAGAGCATACAGTGGAATGCGTTCAGCTGTGTCCTGCCATACGGCGCCATTGTAATAAAATCAATGAAGAGTGGACGATTTTGAGTTGTTTCATAGTCCCCGGGCAGAATTTGATTTCCAATCAACTTTTTTTTAAGACGTGACGCATATCTGCGAGTCGAAGGAAGCCACTTCTAGCACTTTCTTTAGAAGTGGCAAGTAAAAAAAGACGTAGTATTAACATCAATATATTTGACTTCAACGACACATGTAAAAGCGGCCATAACTGCCTGCCGTCGCTCTGAGTGCTTCGTGGTGCCATTTAAAAAAGTGACACAGACTATAGTTTCGTTGATTAGCTCGTCGCCGAGCGCCGTGGTCGAGCGATCAGCACTCTTCCCTCATATCTGTAAAGTCCCAGGATCAAATATCGGCCCGAAGACCGCTTATCCTGATGTGTTTCGTTGTTTTCCTTAGTCACTGCAGGCAAATTCTGGGATAGTAGTTGCAATTCAGGGAAGCCGGGATGGCGTAGTCGATATAGCGGTTCGCAACGGGATGGACGGTCCGGGTATCGGATCCCGTGAGGACTAGATTTTCCGTGCCTTCCAGACCGCGCCCGAAGCCCACCCAGCCTCTTGTACAACGGGTATCATATACTTCCTGGCTAAATCTGTCGGCGTGTGGTGTTGACCACCCACCCCTTCTAACGCCGAGGTCATGAATGGGTTGGAGCTATACCACCGCCTCCCCTCTGTGCCAACGTAGCAAGTCACGGGATTACCTTTATTTGAAATTAGGCCGATAATTTCCGTCCACATCCCTTCCAATTCGTTTTTCATTCAACAATTCAATGCTATGTAGCCTGGGCCACCGAAAGCGTTTCTAGATAAACCACGGGCAAGAAACCAAAATTTGCTCAGAAAACAACACATTTTTACTTGGAAAAAGCGAACTTCACAAGCAGTGAGCAGTGAAGTATCCCAACTCGCAAACTGCTTCAGTGAAACACGCTACGTCAACACACACGACGTTTACTCACACATGCAAGATACGAAAGTGCGTGTGACACTCCCTGGCCACTGTTTCGTTCCTACGGAAACAAATGCTTAAAAAACCGCACAGCACAATAACAATATTAAAATACAACCGTGGTCTCCAATTTTGAAGCTAAGAAGTGGTATGCAAATATTAAATTCGAATAAACGGAAAATCCCAGATGAGTATTTATACGTGTTAGGTGATAGCAAATGAGTTTCACGCTATTCTATACGGTAGAGATTTGGCATACACTGCATCGGTCACGGATTATAAATAGGCTACAAGAGCCTACAATACGTATAAAAGCTCAATCCGTTCGTGGAAATGTTCAAAGAGCAGTACCACACAGCATACCATCTCCGTATCTCAGACAGTAAACAGAAAACAACGCAAAAAAAATAAAATAAAATAAAAAACTCCGCGGGGAAGAAGTCTTCTTGAGAAGCTGACACTTCCTCACCTGGCCATGAAATTTCACATTTTTATAGAGCCTAATATCATTGTCACGTTCGTAACAGCATCCCAATAAACCCCAACTGGCCCAAAAGCATCCAGTTCACACCCCTTCTTTAATATTATACTCCAAAACATGCACAAGTTCCAGAAATTCTCTCTCTCTTCTTCAGGTTTGACTATAATCTTGAACACGTATCTCAGCACGTCTACGCGTGCTGCTTATCCCGAACATCTCAATCCCCTACACTTGACCGCCCTAATATTTGATGAACAGTACGAATCTAAGAGCACCTCATTATGAAGTGTTCTCCACCCGGGAGGACATACCAAACTTATTAAACTCACTTCATCAGGATAACTAAATTTCGCAACCTACGTGTTGCCACAACGACTACATCATTGATTGAACAGCACGGAATGCCACACCATACACTGGACATACACAAACAAGTTGACTGGAACGGCACTACGAATGGGAAGTCTACGTAGAGTAGCCATCTCACAGCAAGAATTAAAGGTACGTGTTAAAGACACACCGCTTATTTTCAATGAATATAATGCTTGTTTTGAACATACTTGTTCACGTCGATTTAGATCAGCAAACTTATTGGGTTGTGAGGCACTTAATTTCAGCTACCACGCAACACCTGAAGTCGCCAGAGGTACAGCAACCGAATCGGAAAAATAATAAGTAGATATATGTATAAATACAACTACTTACGTTCGTGTTCAAGGTCAGAGTCGATAAGTTGTGCACACAAAATCCATAGGTTCAATAACTTTTATCATTCCTATCTCACATCGCTTTTCTACCAACCCCGGCACCTGTTGCTACACACCAGACAGCCACTGCAACTTGCGTGTCAAGATACAGCTATTCGTTTGAAGCTCAATGCCGCCGGTCAGATGTGTGAGCTCCTGTACATGCTCGACATCTAGTGACTAAAGCTTGAACAACAAGTACTCCAATTCTCCGATAGGTGTAGAAGTCGTACGTTGACTGCTTTAAACTTTCTTGAACAGAATCATCCGTGAACAGCGGTCTATCAAAGATGTTCCGAGTGTTTTGGGGTATGACCCCGTGTCGATTGGTAAACATTTCTCGAATAAGCTCATATCACGCAGGCCTGTCGTTGTTGGGAAACCGTGTTGATGTTTTGTTTTCTAACGGGTGGATTGAAAAATAACGTGCGTTTTCTCGAACTGGAAATGTACGATAATATATCGCTGTATCGTTTTCCACACATTAGTTACGGTAATGGTCGAATTAACAAGAGAACGATATCGCCAGGGGCGAGGCGGAATGTATGCTTTTGTAAAAGCTGTAATGACATCTTTAATCATAAAAGAAGGAGAGAGGAGAAAAGTCTTTCATTTAACACTGCCGTCAATTGCTAAGATTTCAGAGCGTCAATTGTATATAAGAAATATGAGTATGGCGCACTGGTGGAAAAATAATGACAAAGAAAGCCAAGTACACTACTATTCTGTATGGAACTCTGTTTGACATCTGAACTCACTCACTGACTTTATGTACTTTTCCATCGTATGTATTGACATTTAACACACTACATTTCGGGGGCAGCAAGCCGGAAGACGGGGGCCAGTCCTGTCCCCGAAATGTAGTGTGTCAAACCTCAAATCATAGAGTGGAAGAAGTCCATAATTTCAGTGAGTGCAGGTGCCATACCCTACCCTATCCTACTTTTCCATTATACTGGAGAACTTCCTTGGCTTATGGAACAGGCCATATCGAGGCCATTAACTGCAAATAGTATGTCCATCTCAGTATGACATAAAACGGGGTTCTGCTAAAGGGACTAATCAAATTAACGATTGACCCAATGGCTGATATTGGAAATAAAAAATATATATATATATTCCCACGACTCGATATATGTGGGTTGATCAGGGGTTATGCACGGTTTTTTTTCAAATGAAATATTTTTGTATCTTTGAATGCGCAGCTTTAAACTCTTTTCAGTTTGACACTAAAACTTTGAGTTTGAAAATCTGAAAACCTGGAGAGTGATATTAAAATAGACCTGAAGAAACTAGAGTGAACTCACCTTACACTCGTTAGAATCCAGTGGCAGTACGTTATGAACATAATGACGAACCTACAGACTCCATAAGTGGCTGGGAACGTATTGACTGCGAGACTACCGCCTTTTCAAAAAAAGTGCCGACAAGCGGAGTGGGTTTAACAGGCAGATAATATTAAAGTAAGTAGTTCATAAATAATTTGTGTGTAACGAGGGGCTGTATTCGTTTGACACCGAACATAGCCCAATGGCAGGTTTTTGTTTACACGGTAATGAAACTTCGGCTTCCATACAAGATGAAGAATTTTTTGGCCAGTTGAAGAACTATTGACTTGAAAGATGCACTCATCTCCGTGGAATTAACTATGCAGAATACTACTCATGATGGAGAAGTGATCATACGAAAACATACTTGATACAAAATACGTACGTAATTAACATCAATTCTTAGTTTTGAAAGTAGTTTGTGACCCTGCTTCTTAGGGTATCTACTGTTAATTATTGTTTGGACAACAAGATTAGGTTATCTACTCCTACAACTGAACAAGAAAAGTATGACTACAGCAATTTAACACTGCAGACTCTGCGTACTGTAGATTGGAGCGTGTTATTACAGTAGTGTTTCGCTGCGTACATTTCCGCAAAAAGTGTAAATCCGGGAATCAAGCCTCTAAGTTCATTTAATCTTATGCCGTCCGGATTCCAAGAGATTTCTCTCGGAAACCAGTTTTCTTTTTGTCGTCTTCCAGGAATCTGCCTTCGCCATTTACGAACTTGTTAATTTCATAGACGATTATATTATTATCCTGTTGAAGCCACACCCTGTGACGCAGTATACAAGACTACATCCAATGTAATATCCACATACGTAAGTCAAAGGCTGAAAATCTTGCATATTATAGAAGAAAAAACAAGGCATGAACTATACGTACAATGCAACAGTGGGACACGTTTAGATCTTTCCAACCTGGGTCCTTCTCAGGTGTTCATTAGACTACCACTTAATGTACAGTGGTGATACATTTTAGGCACTTTCGAAAAATTGCGAAAAGCCATTATTAACTTCGTCATGTCTGCCTGTCCGTCCGTCCGTCCATCCGTCCGCATGGAACAACACGGATCCCACTAGGCAGATTTTCATGAAATATGGTATTTGAGAATTTATCGAAAATATGTCGAGAAAGTTCAAGATTCATTAAAATCTGACAAGAATAACGTGTGCTTTACATGAAGACCAATGCATATTTTTTTTATCATATCTAGCTAAATTCTTCTTAGAATAAGAAACGTTTCAGACAAAAGTTTCATAGAAAATAAAAACATACATTTTATCTTCAGTGCCCCACCCCCCTTTTTTTTTAAATCGTGTCGTTTATGCGATAATATGGACAGACCACAGACGATAAAATGGCGCATGCGCATTGCATTCTGGATACCCAAGGTTAGAAATACACACTCAGAATATGTAATACTTGTTGACTTTTTACTCCAACAATGGTTGCAAGAAATCGCCTCAACGTTAGGTTATACTTACATTGTTTGTTTTGTTTATTATTTTTCCTAAGTGTGCACCTATGATAGAACGTTATGTCATTGTATTTCTTTGCAAATCATATTATTATAGGTTTACGTTGGTTTTGTTAGATTTATTAATCATATGTATCCTTCAGTCCCCACCCTTTCAAAAATTTTGTAATTTTTTACCTAAGAACATTACCTAGTGAACATTTTTTAGGTATGTTCATAATCTATCCACACACTATATTTCATATTTTTAGATATAATCCATACATATTAAATATTATGATTGCAGGTGTGTATTTTCTTTAGTTATGTGTATGTGAATCGAAAGAAGAATTATGGCAGCTTGTTATCAATTACTGTCGATTAGTATCGACGGTAACCACGGTAACGACATTAACCCTCCGTCGGTCGCGCCTCTGATACAAACGTAGTTGGTCTTACGTATCTCTGATATACATTCTAGGTTTCTGCTAATAAAAGGTAAAGAATTTTATGGATACAGCTCTAGTTTGTTCAAGAACGCCTTTGATTTCGATCTTGAAACGTCTCTGACTCATCACTAAACGAAATTTTTCGATGTCGTCTCTGTCAGTACCTCACAATTCTTCCAGACTCTGAGTGTTACTCCGAAGGGCTCTAGCTAAGCACAGAAAACCGATGAAAGTTTTTACCTCAATTTTCTCTGTGAGTATGGCATCACCTTCGCGGCTGAAGTTAGGTTGGATAATAAGAATATACTGATTTGTGTGCTGGAAAATGTTATCTAAAATTTCACATGTGATCGACAGTTTCACGTTTCGAAGGGCGTAGTGGCTTTTTTTGGCTTGGCGAATAACACCAGGTAATTTTGTCAAAATATTTTGCCATCTGCTTAATTTTTACGTTACCCCACTTCATCTTTCCCTTTCCAATGAAAACAATCGACAGTACCGTCTGCTCCATTGCAGCAATAATCATCCTACGTACCGTCTTCCGAATTGTCTGAGTCACCTTCTCTAGAATCCACACAATCTCCATCGCAGTCCGTTTCGTCATCAGTGCTGTCATCATCACTTACATAATCAGACATTATTATTGCACGAATACGTTAGGTATGCAATGCATTATTTGGGTAAAAACGATTCATAACGGCCACCAGAAACTAACACCACACTAGAAACACGGACTGTCTTGCTGTACCTTTCAGATACAAACTGCCGAATACAGCCAAACGAATGAGATTAGGAACATGCAAACCACTCCGCAGGCTTCTAAGGAGCAACGCAGGCAGCTGCTTAAAAGCATATCGGCGCACTTTTCCCATATTCAAAGAAACAAACAATGAAATGTCGCTCTGTATCTGAGCGATACAGAGCGACCAACGGATGTTACAACACAAAAACTCCGTGGCCTTAGTCCGCACGCGAACTATACCGACAGAGCGGCCGCCGCCGGTCGGCGAAGTTAGTGCCAACTTTTGCGGATAGAGGGGTGTCACGTGGTCAGCGCAACAAGTCCCCACAGCCGTTAATCTCTGGAGGTTACAACACAGTTGTCATAAATGTACGTAGGTGTACATACAACGCGCCCATTACATGTGTCCGATGTTAACAAGACTTAAATTTTCTCGGCAGATTTGATTTAAAACACCAATATAAAATTTTATAAAAATCCGGCGAGAGGGAGTCGAGTTCCTCCATGCGGACGTACAAATATGACGAACCCAAGAGTGTCTTTTCCCAAATTTGTGGACGCCTTAAAGCATTCCGTCCATAAAGGAGCCATATCCAAGACCGATGTGTATCTTAATATGTTCCAAAAGTAATATTTACCAATACCCAGATGCTGGGAAGTTGTAAAGGGAGACATTCCCCCAGTTTCGGAATTAAACTATTTTACCTTCTGATGTTTGTTGAGGAACAGGAAGTTTCTTTGCCGCGGAGGAACAGACTGCGTACCGCAGAACTTAACAAGAAATATCTATGCTTCAGAAGTGATTACACTTAACACCTATCCTCACAGATGTAACATAAACATACTAGTGTCTGTGTACGAAAATACACAACAGTTGCCTCGCCCTGTTCTAAGTACATGGAATGAAGAGAGTCGCTCTACATTGTTACACGAAGGCCGGTTACGGGCTCAAAATTTCATTTCTTTCAACATCTACATAGGCTGTAACATTCTGCATTTATTTTTATCCGTAAAACTCTGTTTTCTGCTTATTAGGAATAGGTTAGTACTCGAAATACTTGAATATCGTACGCGAGCGATCGGCTGGGGAAATAAGAGAACCTCAGAACGTGTGAGGTGCGTTTTAGTGCAGGTAACTAATACAATAAAATGAAGTTAGTAAAACAACCAAACGTATGTTCACTTGTACAATATCTGTACACATTTACAGTCACAACCAACTCACTTGTAAATAGTTTTATTTATATGGCAACTAGTTTCGACCCTAAACTCGGGTCATCATCAGGCCATAACACCAGGACTTGAAACATATAGAGAAACTAAAAGCTTAAGTTGGAGATCTCCCCAGTTTTTCTTGAAAAATACATTAAAATGTTTGCAAAATGTGTAAGTAAACATAGTTTCATAAAAGCCTAAGGATACGTAAAAAATTTATAAATATTTTTATTTGACGAACTGTTTTTGAAAACCTGTTTTTACACCTGTTTAATTCAATCAGCGATTTTCTTTGTCTTTATTCGGTTTTCATCAATAACTCCGTAATGGCTCAGATTGGACCCACTCTGTTGACAGGTTTTTTATTCAAGTAACCAATTTAACAGTTTTCTGAAACGTAGCAAAGGTTTCTTGAGACGTATTGCTCCACGTACACATTAAAGTGAAACATTTTAACTTAGAAGGAGCAAGAACGTTTTTACATGAATTTTGCACCCACTTGTGTTGACCCAGTGTATTTTGTATCATGTCCACATCGATACTCGCATCTCCGTGAAAGCAGGCCTCAAGAAAAAAAATTCCTGCACATGTTTTACGTTTAATCGGAAAAGCCTGCGGCAATAGATACAAAGAAATCTTGTGAGTTGTATCAAAACAACTGGAGGAATCGCTATGGGGAAGTTAAACGACTGCATTGTGATGACGTGTCTCTAGTTCGCATTCAGTCACACCACTGTAGAGGGTTATTCGAAACAATTGTCGGGATTTAGCAACTTGTCATACACAATACACTTGAGATAGGAGTATTTTTTTTTATTTAATAGAACAACACTCCAAGTTTTTGTTACATACCTTACAGGTGCTCTATGGGTGCACCCCTTTGTGATTCTACAAACATCAACACGATAATCGAGTTCGTTCCAAACTGTATGTAGCATGCCAGCGGTGATGGTTTCAATGGCGGTTCTGATTCGTACCTTCAATTCCGGGATACTTTCGGGAAGAGGAGGAACAAAAACCTGATCCTTGACGTAACCCCATAGAAAGAAATCACATGGGGTTGCATCTGGAGTGTACTGTGTAAGACCCCGACAATCACTTTTAATAACCCCGTATTTTCCGCCATCTTGCGGAGGTCTGGTTTCGTATTTTAGGTGATCCTAATAAAATGATCGAATGATGAAGTTACGAAAGCGAGCAATTTTATTTTTCCGCACCTTACAGGCCTTCATACCTCGGCGCTTGGGTCTCAAAGAAGTTTTCCTTAGTCCCTGCCCGGGCTTGACTAATTAGTGGGCAAGGCGGTCAGCTCCCCAGGGCACCAGCCTATATGGGGCGCTAGGAAGTTAACTGTAATAATCGGAAATATGGTATTATTAAAATTAGGTTACCAAAAGCGACAGAATTTCTCCGAAAGGTATCCGCAATTTGGGCACCCGCCCTCAAAACTGTTCGTCAGCTCTGTCCAAAGTCGAACAGTTTTTAACGAATATAGGATTTAAGGGACGTCGAATTATTGTTCTGCCAAACAGAAAATTATTACAACACTTTATTATCCAACAGATACTTCTTCTTCTTCTTTTGTTGGCGTTACAACCCACTATGGGTTTTAGTCTCAGTGATTTTCTTCCATTCCGTCCTTTCCTTACTCATTTTTCTCCACCCTCTTATTCCCATCGTCTGGATATCTTCCTCAACGTCTTCAATCCATCTTTTCCTTGGTCTTCCTCTGATTCTCCTACCTATTGGCTTCCATTCTAGTATTCTTCTAGGCAT
>Ga0123354_10016370_pt1 | contig 11618 bp, 10 predicted proteins | sample TergutLab28metaG_2_FD_97872 | JGI IMG/M metagenome (GOLD analysis project Ga0123354, IMG submission 97872) | Labiotermes labralis P4 segment gut microbial communities from Petit-Saut dam, French Guiana - Lab288 P4 | ecosystem: Host-associated > Arthropoda: Insects > Digestive system > Gut ... | reverse complement strand
CTACTGGCGGATTCCTCGCCGGCCTTTATCAGCATTCCGCCCCTCGCGTTTTTTTCGCTCCCGCTTATCTGCCCGCCCATAGCCGCGGCAGCCGTGCCTTTCCTGACGGAATACTTGAAAACGTGGATTTTGCAAAAGTCCACATCTGCGGCGATCCTGAGGCTTTCATTGAAATCTTCTTCGCTTTCACCGGGGAAACCGGCGATCATATCCGTGCTGATCCCGTAGTCAGGATCAAAATCCTTCAGCGCCGCGACTATTTTCATGTAATCTCCCGCGCTGTATCTCCTGTTCATCAATTTGAGTATCCTGTCGCTGCCGCTCTGCAGCGAAAGATGCATGTGGCGGCACAGTTTTTCATATTTAAGCAGCCTTTTAACGTAATCGGCGTCTATGACAGTCGGCTCAAGCGAACTGAGCCTTATTCTGAAATCCCCGCGAATATCCGAGAGCCTGCCTATGACGCCCTCTATGCCGCAGTTTCCGTTGCTGGCTTCCTCGGCCCCGTATAGCGCGGTATTGACGCCAGTGAGCACTATCTCCTTAACGCCTCCGCCTATGAGACCTTCCGCCTCCCTGACTATGCTTTCGCAAGGCCGGCTCCTGACGCCGCCGCGGGCGTATGGCACTATGCAATATGAGCAATACCTGTCGCACCCGTCCTGGACTTTTATCAGCGCCCTTGTCCTCGCGCCGGTCTGTGACTGCTCCCCGCCGCAGGCATTCGCGCGGCCTTTCATGTACTCCTCAAGATAATCCGGAAGCCTTGCCTTGTCGCCATTTCCCGCGACTATGTCGACGCCTTCGATCTTCGCGACCTCGCCGGGGCTTACCTCTGCGTAGCATCCCGTCACGACTATCACGCTTTCAGGGTTCGCCTTTCGCGCCCGCCGTATGAATTGCCTTGACTTGCGGTCGGCAAGGTTCGTAACCGTACAAGTGTTGATGACATAGGCGTCGGCTGCGGCGCCCTCGCCCACCACCTCGTGGCCCCTTTGTTTGAACCCCGCGATCATCACCTCTGTCTCGTATTGGTTCACCTTGCAGCCAAGCGTATGAAAAGCGATCCGCATTGGTCGTCTTTTTCCTTCCTACATTTCCGGCTCATACCGCGCTTTTTTTAAGGCGCGCCAAAATCGCGCACCATTCGTTATCTTCCATTATGTCGAGAATTTCAAACCCGGCATTTTTGATCCCGGCTTTAACTTCGTCCTGTTTTTCCAGAAGCACCCCCGAGGATATGAAAAGCCCGCCCGGTGTGAGATTTTTGCAGACGTCTTCCGCGAGAAGGATGACGAGATCCGCCATTAAATTCGCCGTGACCAGATCGGCCTTAAAATCGATCCCTTTTACAAGGTCTCCGCAAACTATTCGTATCTTGTCACTCAAGCCGTTAAGCCCGACGTTTTCCTTCGCTATGGATATCGCCGTCTCGTCGGATTCCACCCCGAGGACGTTTTCCGCTCCGAGCAGCGCCGCCGCGATTGAAAGCACGCCGGAGCCGCACCCTACGTCCAAGACTCTTTTGAATTCGCCCGCACAGCGCTCCATGAATTTCAGGCACAGCGACGTTGTGGGGTGCTTGCCCGTCCCAAATGCCATTCCGGGATCGATCTCAATTACCAATTCCCCTTCGCGACTCTGATATTCTTCCCAAGTCGGTTTTATTATGATATGATCGGTTACTTTGACCGGCTTGAAATATCCCTTCCAGTTGTTTAACCAGGTTTTGTCGTCCGTCTTCCTGTCATCGACATAAAGCCTGCCGAATGAAACGCCCTGCCCGAAAACGCCGTCGATTTCCCGCCTTTTCAGCTCCGTGACCTCCGCGTTGATTTTTTGAAGCATCTTGCGCCCTTCGTCGGAATCTTCAAGGTAAAGCGTAATGCTTGCTTCCATATCCGCCGCGGCAAGCACTTTCTCATCTATGTAATCCCAGTCGTACCTGTTTTTCTTATCTAATAGCGCGACTATTTCGGTCGGGTCTTCGATCACAAAATCTGTCATGCCAAGCGACATGATGACAGAAGACAGAGGTTCGATACCCTGCTTGCTCGTAAATATCTTCACTTCAATATATTTCATGTTTCCTCCCGTGACTTTAATGTGTAGTATATCAAAAAACGCTGTTCTGCGCAATTGATATTTTAAGCTAATCTTGACTGCGCCCTCTTGTTTGAGTATAATCCGTGTATGGAAACAGAGCAAAATATCAAATCGAAAAAAATAATACTCGCCTCGTCTTCCCCAAGGCGCATAGCCATGCTCAAGGAATACGGGATCAACCCCATCGTCATCCCGCCCGAGGTTGATGAATACATACCCCCCGGTACGCAACCGCATGTCGCTGTCATGTTCCTCGCCCTGAAAAAGGCCCTTTATGTGGAAAGCATAGTTGCACAAGAGGGGTGCGCGGGAGGGGACGCGATAATCGCGGCTGACACGATCGTTCTGTGCGACGACTGCATCATCGGCAAGCCCTGCGGCCCCGAAGAGGCGTTTTCCATATTGAAAAAGCTTCGCGGAAGGAAACATACAGTAATAACAGGCGTCGCCATGATACTTCCGGCTGCGATGAGACGCACGGCGTTTTATGAAAAATCCGACGTGTTTTTTAAAAGCTATCCCGACAGTGCAATCGAGCAATATGTGAGCACTCCCGAACCTTACGATAAGGCGGGCGGTTACGCCGTTCAAGGCGCGTGGGGAAAATATGTCGACCGAATAGAAGGCGACCTAAGCAACGTCATAGGGCTTCCCCTCGACCTCGTGGTCAGGCGCTTTTATAGTTTAAATCAAAAAACGCGTTGAAATCCGTTCACACGATCTCATACAGCGACGGCGCCCTATTGTGGAAAGTCCCCATCGACGCGCTTATCTTCCCGGGGTAATCCCCGTCGACATACGCCTGTATTATCCCCGGCTTGTCCGAGGCCGTGGCGACAGGTATCCCCCAAGGGTCTGCGATAACGCTTCTGCCGCAGAAGATGTTTGAGTCGTTCAGCTTCCCGAACAGATTGGCCCCCATTACATACATCGAATTTTGGACGGCGGTGACCCTGAGTATGTCCTGCCAGTGATCGAAGCGCGGCGAGTAAAACGCCGCCGGCACGAACAGATATCCGGCGCCCTTCAGAGCGTATGTCCTCGCGAGCTCGGGGAAGCGTATGTCATAGCATATCTCAACGCCGAACCTGCCGAAATCCGCGTCATACAGCAGTATCCTATCGCCTCTCGTTATAGCGTCGGATTCATTTGTCCCGCCCATCGCGTTGAGCGCGTCAAACAGATGCGATTTGCTGTATTCGCCCGCAAGGCGCCCATCCCTGTCATAGAGGAGCGCGGTGTTGTAAATTTTCCCGTCCTCTTTTTTATTCGCCACCGTGCCCGCGATGATATACGATGAGTATTTTTTGGCGCGCTTTGAAAATTCCGATTTGATTTCCTCCGGGTACGGCCCGGTGAGATGCGCCTCCTTCATCGGCACGACATGATAAAAATACTCCGGCAATATGAGCACATCGACGTGCTTATAGGTTTCAAACGCCTCGTCCGCAAGCGCCAGCGCGTTTTTTAAGTTTTCCTCTTTATTCAGGGTCGGCGTAACTTGTATGCCGACCAGGCTTATCTTCCTATCCATATATCTCCTTAAAATACTCCATCAGCCCGGCGTTTTCACGCAGTATCTGAAAGGTGATATCGGCGTGGCCCTCGGTATAGCCCGTGCCAAAGAGCAGCGAAACGACCTTCCCCACCCCTTCGCAGCCAAGAGCAACTTTTGAAAAAACCGTCGACATGCTGAAAAAAAGGACCGTTCCATGTTCCCGGCAGGCCAGTATGCTCGCCATTTCCGTATTCGGGACGTTTACCGTGTTCACGACAAAATCCGCCATCCTGCCCCCGGTTATCCTTTCTATTTCTCGCATCACGCCCACAGGTTCGGTGGCGTCCATCTGAAGCGCCTCATCCGCCAGAGCCAACCTTTTAATCAGGCCGCATTGTTTGGCGGACGGATCTACCGCTATGGTCATTCCTGTGACTCCCGCCCGTTTTTTCGCCTCGTGGAGGCATAGCAGCCCGGCTTTTCCTGCGCCGAACACCACCGCGACATCGCCGGCTTTCACGTATTTCGCAGTCCACCCCGGCGCTCCGGCCACATCCATTACCGCCACGCTGATCTTCTCGCTTATGTCATTGGGGATTTTCGCGTAAATGCCCGATTCGAACAATATCCCTTTTCCCTTGACAAACACTTGATCCGTCGCAGTGTCGATGTCTAAAATCCCGTCTATCAGAAGCGGCGTCAATGAGAGCGACACCATCGAGGCTATCTTGTCGCCCGGTTTCAGATCCGCCCTTCCCGGATGGTTTTCCCCTATCTGGGCGGCGCTGCCTATGAGTATTCCGCCGGAACCCGTTTCAGGGCATTGGAATTTTCCCCTTTCATCGACTATGCGCTTCACTTCATCCCCGATTTTCGCCTTGTCGCCGCCCGTTATCCTCTTGATCCTGGAAAACGCGGTGCTGGTTATATTGAGGATGCCGACGTCGATGAGCAGTTCGTTATCGTATATTACAGGATTGTTATCAACTCTCGTGGCGTACTGTGGCAGCGCGCCTTTCGGTTCAATAACCCTGTTTTCGCCATATCTGCAAATATTATCCATGCTAACTACCTTTCCGGCTGCGTAAAAGCGCCAAAGATTTTATCAAACCACCCGCCCCTGTATGAAGGGGACGTGTCAAGCCATATGAAATAATCGAATATCGTATCCGCGTAGACCAGCGCGAGCCTGTCAAGGAAAGCGTCGTCCGAAAGCAACGCGCGGTCGTGGTCGTTGGTATGAAATCCGTTTTCAACCAAAACGCACGGCACGTTGTTCTCCCTCAGTATGTGAAAATAATAGTCCTTGGCCTCCCTTTTGTTTATCCCTATCGCATCTATATTGTCGAGGATCTGCTCGGCGAAGTACGCATTCGCCTTCTCAGCGGAATAATTTGAATAATACGTCATGTTCTTTTCAAGGTTGTTTGAAATGTAATAAGCGTATGCGCCCTGCTCCGCCGTGTTTATGGGTTTCCCCGTGGCGTTTGAGTGAAGTGAGACCACAAGGAGATGATCCTGGACCGATGGGCCGGCTTCAAAATCGAATATTTCTTCCAAATCGGGATTTATCGTCCTCGTGTACGTATAGTCGAATGGGTAGTTGAAGTAGACCGGAGCGTTCGTTTCAGGGTCGTCTATAACGCTCTGCATGGCTGTTATCAGCCTGTCCGCCTCCGCCGGATCCGCTTCACCGGAATCCCGCGCCGCTAAAAGCGCCCATTTGTTTATCATCGCTGACCTTACCGGAAGAATCACTTCGCTGTATGAAGACCGCGTCATATAGACGGTAGCCCCCCTCGACTCCAATATCGGCTTGATCTTCTGCGCGAGGGCGAACATGGTGACCTGCTCGTCATACCCCTCGTATGAATTTGTGTTCTCCTCCCCGTGTCCGGGGTCGAGTATGACGACCTTTCCCTGAAGGTTCTGCTCCCCGGTGGCCACTGTCGCCAGAGGGATCCACATGGTTAAAATAACCAATATGATAATAATTTTTATTATTTTTCCAAACATGGCGCGATCGGCCCTTTCACTTACCTGATTTCCATCCGTACCCTTTTCTCGTAATCATCGAGAATATAATCGATATCGCTTTCATTGTACATGACTTTCGGCGTGTGCCTGGCCAGAATGTCTTTAGCCAGCTCATTCGCTGTGGCAAAGGGCGATTTCGAGCCGCCGCGCAGATAATCGCTGTGCGAGCCACGGAACATTATCTTCGGCTGCCAAATTTCACGGAGATGTTTGAACGTATGCTTCTGATTCAGATAATTGCCCCTCGGGCCCACAGCATCGATGACGTCGAGGGCCAGGGTTTCATCGCTTATCTCCATCCCTTTCAGGGTCTCGTCGATCAGCTCATAGGTTTCACAGTCCAGCAGCATCTGCTCTATGGAAAACACGCTGGCGGCGCTGATCAGTCCCGCGCCGCACATCATGTCCGTGTTGCCCAGAATACTCATGGCGCCCGAAAGCGCGTTCTCAACCCCGCAATGCCAGTCGGTCGCCTTGGCGCCGGTAGCGAAAGTGCCCGCTTGGGACGGCACCTTATAGAACCTCGCCATTTGCGCCGACATGTTCTGAAGCATGAGGTCGTAGGGGCCTCCGCATACGACGTCCCCAGTCCTAAGCTCCATCGTGGTCGCGCACGATCCATAAAAAGACTTGGCGCCCTTATACATGATTTGAAGCAGCGCCATTCCCGCTATTACCTCGGCGTTTCCCATGGCAAGGCTTCCCGCAGTCGTCACCGGCGCCGTTGAACCCGCGATCTGCATGTTTAAAAAGCCTGTAGGCGCTCCCGCTCCGGCGAATATCCATGCTGCGGCAAGGCCCTTGCCTTCATATGACAGCGGGCTTACGGGGCACAGAAAGTTTGAAATGACCGGCGCCCTCCTAAGAGATTCCTCTCCCCCGCAGACAGCCGTTGCGATATCCACCGTCCCCTGCGCGTTGACCGGGTCTACGGCGGTCATCGCCTGGATATGCTTTGACGTATTCATCATGACCGTTTTAAGCTCATATAGCGGCTGTATAGCGGCAGTCTTGTCCGTCGCGCTCACGCTGGGCCAGAAAAATGATATCTGCGGCAAAAAGTCGGCTATCCTAGTGAGGTCGGCTAGGTCTTTTGACGTTGAATTCCTTGTCTCCCCGGTCTCAAGGTCGATTATGCGCGTGGCGCTTCCGTCCGTTGTCATATAACCGTGTTTCCCGTCAAGAGAAACATTGTTTTCCGGATCCGGGGCGCAGAGGTCGTAAGCCTGCGGCGCCCATGAAAGGGCTTCCTCGACGACATGAGACGGGAAAAAAAGCCTGTTCGTGGATTTGTCGGCCCTGACTCCCATATCCAGCGCCTTTTCAAGCCTGGCTGGGTCAAGAGGCATTACAATGCCGGTCCTTTCCAGTATTCTAAGGCTCGCTTCGTGTATGCTCCTCACCTCATCCTCAGATAGGAGCTCCAGCGTTCTTCTCCATTTTACCGGTTTAATCATGACGCATCACCCGGCTCCATATAGTCAATGATGGTCTTCACGTCAATCCCATGGCTTTCCGCGACCCCAAGCACTATGTCGTGCAGCTTATCGCCTATGTCTTTAGGCAGCGGCTTGGCTTTGTGCGTCTTCAGGATGCGCCTGCTCTCCTCGATCGCTTTTTCCTCAACGCTGCGTTTACCCGCCCTCTCCCAGTTGGCGTAGGGGCTCCTGTCGAATATCGACGGTTTTGACTGGTTCGCTCTCATGTTTTTAAGCGTGTGATCCTCCATCAGGAAGTGTCCGCCGGCGCCTACCGACCGGATCACGTCCGTGGCCATCGTCACATCATCTACAGGTATGCCGCGAAGCATTCGTCTGACCATCTTCGCTATGTCATTGTCGATGACGAGCTGGGCGGGATCCAATGTCATCCCGAGGTCGATCATCCCAAGCCCGTATATCATGTTGGCTCCCGCCATCGCGGCGAGCATCATGGTCATCGTCTTTTCATGGCCCGTCTGGGCGTCGATCATCTTTGAGTCAGCCTACCCGCCCGCCACATAGCACGGCAACTTGTAGAATTTGGCCATCCTCGATACGGCGGCACTCAGCATCCCGAGCTCCGGGCTCCCCACCGCAGCGGTGCCCTTTGAAAGATCCATCATGGTGGTCGAACTGCCGTAAAGGTTTGGCGTCCCCTTATTTGTAAGCTGGCCTAAAACAATGCCCGCGAGCACCTCGCAGTTATGGACGATGATCGTCCCCGCAAGGGTGACCGGCGCTGTCCCGCCGGCCATCGACATGGACAGCACGGTGCATGGCGCCCTGTGCTGCGCGAAAACTATGATGGGTTCGGCGCATTCCGCGGAAATGCAAAGCGGGCTTATCGGGCAGACAAGGGTTGAAACCCTTGGACGGCTCCGAAGCCCATCCGCTCCCCCGGCTAGGATTTCAGCCATCTCTATCACCTTCTCAGCCTCTTCCACGTTGTGTATGGACGTGTTGCAGTGCTTCACCGTGTTCTGCATCATCAGCTCATAGGTGGCGAGGTTCTTGATGCAGTCGGGCAGGTCGTGGCATTCGATGGGTACGTCCACCAAGTCTATTTCATCCAAATAATCGCATATTACCGTGGCTTCGACCTGATCTCTTGTCCGTGACATCCTGTATTCCCTCGTGTACGGGTCTATCACGTTCACCCCTTTGCTGAAATTGCAGAAGTTTACGCGGTTCCCTTCCATTATTATGTCGTTTTCCGGCTCGCGGGCGGCGTACAAGGCTGTTGGCGGCGCGGAATCGATAGCGGCTTCGACGACATGCGGAGGTATGAATACCCTGTCCTTTTTATCGTCTACGACGCACCCCCCGGCGGAATAGATCTCTTTCGCCATTTTCGACTCGGTTTTTATGCCCTCATGCCATAGGATTTCAAGCGACGCGCAATGGATGGCTTCCATGGCGTCACGTGAAAAGACTTCGATGCCAAAACCCGAAAAGGCCCCCCCTACTCCGGAATTAGATCTCTTACTCATATAACACTCCCTCCTTGCTTAAACCTGTTCCGGTTTATCATTGTAAATATTCACGGAGCGCATTCAGCACTTCGTTGAAATCGATCGGTTTGGCTATGTGCGCGTTCATGCCAGCCGCAAAGGCGTTCTCTATGTCCTCGCGAAAAGCGTTCGCGGTCATGGCGATAATCGGGACCTCCTTCGCTCGGGGCGCGTCAAGTGCGCGTATCAGGCGCGTGGCTTGATATCCATCCATTTCCGGCATCTGCACGTCCATGAAAATAATGTCGTAAGCATCCGGATCCTTGGCAAACATCTCAAGCGCTATTGCGCCGTTTTCAGCGAATTGAATCTCAATGGCGGTAGGTTCAAGCAGCGTGGCAACTATTTCGCGGTTTATCTCGACATCGTCCACCAGAAGGACCCTGCGCCCCGAGAAGTCGTCGCTATCCCCTTCCGATGCGTGCTCCCCGGAGTCCACCGCTTCATCCCCCATGCAAATCCTTGAAATATCCGCAACAGTAGACGGAAACAGAGGTTTTAAAAGGCGTATGCCCGTCTCTGCGAGTTTCGCTTCATTTTCCAAGGCGCCCCACTCAACGGCTGACGCCATGACAACCACCGGCCTTTTCCCGCTTTCATTTATCATGCCCGTCAGTTCAAGGGCGCTGAGCCCTGAAATGTTTGCGTCAAGGAAACATATGTCGCAGCCGCCTTCACTGTTGACGTATGAGAGGGCTTCCGCGCTGTTTCCCGCCGTATCGCATGCAATGCCGAGTTTCGTCATGATATCAGCCATGTATTTCAATATCTCCGGGTCACCGCCCGCTATCAGCGCCCTTTTATCCGCAAACCCGGCGCCGGCTGGCAGGATGCTTTCCGACCGCCCTGGAACGTTTTTAAACGGCACCGCAAAAGAGAACCTCGATCCCGCCCCCGGCGCGGATTCAAGGGCGATCTCACCGCCCATGGCCTCTACTATACCCTTTGATATCGCAAGGCCGAGTCCGGTTCCGCCAAATCGCTTCGTGATCGTATTGTCGGCCTGTTCAAAGGAACGGAAAAGCCGTTTCCTCTGTTCTTCGCTGATTCCGATTCCCGTATCCGATACCGCTATGCCTACGAGGGCGCCGCCATCAGCCGCCGCCTCCACTCGCGCCTCCAAGGTGATCCGACCGCCGTCCGGCGTAAATTTCACCGCGTTGGAAAGCAGATTCGCTATCACCTGCGCCACATGCTGGCTGTCCCCGTTCATAAGCCGAGGCATGTCTGTATCGATGAAGACGTTAAAAACCTGCTTTTTTCGGTTCACATCGAAAATGATCACGTCGCACACTTCACTGAGCATCTTCTCAAAATCAAATTCCTGGCTGACCAATTCAAGTTTGGCGGCTTCGATCTTGGAATAATCGAGCACGTCGTTGATAACCCGAAGGAGATGCGTGGAAGACTCCTCGATTTTTGCGAGACAATAATTCTTGCGCTCCGGGTCGTCAGTATTCTTCGCGATACCCGTCATTCCGATAACGGCGTTGAGCGGTGTCCGCATCTCGTGGCTCATGTTCGCCAGGAAATCGCTCTTCGCCCGGCTCGCGTGTTTGGCTTGCCCGAGGGCGGTTGTCAGCGCAGCGGTTCTTCTCCTGTTCACCTGAAACGCAAGAATCCCGCACGTGACGAGCAGCGTCATCGCCAAAACCATGCCCGATATGAGAAATGTCATGCGTCCGCTGAGCGAGGCGGTGCTTTCGCTTAAAAACCCGATTTGACCATGCAAAATATATATCTGCTCGTCCCTGACGTCCACGCCTGCGAGGGCGATCACTTCGCCCTCATCGTTTTGTATCGGCGCGTAAGCCGTCATCAGCCCTTCGGGGTCGATAAAGGAATTGCCCACGCCGGCGACGACTATTTTCTTGTTGTCCCAGGCTTCCCGCATCTCCTCGTCGATTTTCACAAGTTCGTCCGACGGCGTAAATGCCGTTTCAAACACCGGGTCGTTATCGGTCAGGGGCTGCAAATAATCGCCGATCCGGGAATAATAGTAGACGTACTCGAGCCCGTTATCCCTCGCGAATATTCCGAGCCGCTCCCGCAAGTTCAGGAAATCTTCGTCTTAAAGCCCCTCATCGTGGCTCTTTGGCGATCCGGGCCCCGGCTTTAATTCATCGAAGTCCCCCGACTCCAAAACCCTTTCCGCAGTCGCCGCAGCCGCATAGAGACGCATTTCATAGTTTTTTGACAAAAGATCCGCCGTGTTATTCATGTTTTCCTTTGCGGAATTTATATTTAAGACCGTTTCGTACATGTTGAGCAACGTCATGCCGGCCAGCACGATAGTCATAAGCGCGGCGAACAGGAATATGACCATATACATGTTGTCCTTGAATTGTCTTTTTAAATTAAAACCGCCTGCTACCATTTAAACACCATTCTTTATGAGGTTCGATTGCAATATTTCAAGCAACCTGTCGAAATCTATGGGCTTCCCTATATGCCCGTTCATACCGGCTTTCAGGCTCTTTTCAACATCTTCGCGGAAAACATTCGCCGTCATCGCGATGATCGGGATTTTCTTCGCGGCGGGGCTGCTGACAAGGCGTATGCGCCGCGTAGCTTCGTAACCGTCCATATCCGGCATCTGCACATCCATGAATATCATATCATATTTGTCCGGCGCCGCCTCGAACATGGCGAGCGCCTGCACTCCGTCTTCAGCGCAATCTATATTTATGCGCGTCGGCGCTAAAAGCGCCGTGACGATCTCGCGGTTTATCTCGACGTCCTCGGCGATTAATATGGTATACGGCGAAAAGTCTTCAAATTCCCTGTCATGCTTTGCGCTCATGTGTTCCTTATGGCTTTTATATCCGATACATTCGTTGATGATATCGACTATATTGGACTGGAACAGAGGCTTCGGCAGGAATTTATCAACGCCGGCGCAGCGAGCGTCATCCTCGATCGCGCCCCAATCAGCGGATGAGAATACCACTATGAACGATTTACGCGACCTCTTCGCGTTGATGG